>Ga0209601_1000008_pt1 | contig 250688 bp, 218 predicted proteins | sample COGITO_mtgs_1104_4_FD_184796 | JGI IMG/M metagenome (GOLD analysis project Ga0209601, IMG submission 184796) | Pelagic marine microbial communities from North Sea - COGITO_mtgs_110426 (SPAdes) (version 2) | ecosystem: Environmental > Aquatic > Marine > Epipelagic ...
TTAAAAATCAATCGAGAGTTCCAATTGCATCGGGAATGTACATATACCACATTGATGCACCAGGAATCGGAGAAACTATCCTTAAATGGATGGCTGTAATGAGACCCATTGATTTAGATAACTTTTAAACTCAAATTATGCCTTGGTGAATTAAGAAGACCAAGGCATTTTTTTGAAGTAATAACTGTGCTAAAATCGAGTTTATCTAAAAAAACCGAATACCATGCTTAAAAATATATCCTTACTTGGATTCATAATTTTTCTATTTATTGGAGTTATCTCTTGTGACAATAAAACCAATAAAAAGTCAATTGTAATAAAAGATTGTACGGGGGTTTATTTGCAAATGGAAGGTGGAGATTTTAGAGTTTGTAATCGAAGTAAGGTTGAAAATATTCCAAATGGAACAGAAGTTATTGCTACGTTTAGGTCTTCCTCAACCTGTGAAGCAGATGACGAGATAGTTTGCATGATGTATCATCCAAGTCAGGGAGATATTAGAATCTCAAAAGTTAAGACTAGGTAACTTTAGGAAAAGACAGTGAGAAGGTTGAGCCTTCTCCTGCACTAGAGGTGACAGATATGGAAGCCTTTGCAGCATCCAGCATTCCTTTTACCATAGCCAAGCCAAGTCCGGTTCCCGTTGATTTTGTTGTAAAGTTAGGCTCGAATATGCGTCCCAATTTTTCAGGTTCAATACCAATACCATTGTCAGCAAGTAAAACGTCAATATCATTTTCGTTAACAACTACCGTAATTTTTAGTTGCCCTTCGACTCCTTCACCAATTGCTTCAATTGCATTGGTAATGAGGTTAGTAAAAATTCGATTGAAATGAGTTTTATCAATTAAAATTTCGGTCTTCCTTTCTGAGCTTGAGAATTGAATATTTATGGATTCTCCATCAAAAAGTTTTATGCAATTTTTTAAATCTTCTGTAAGGTTAATTTTTTCAGGTTTAGACTTATTGAGTTTGGCGAAATTTGAAAACTCGGTAGCAATATCTGATAAGGTATCAATTTGCTGAGTCATTGTTTCGTTAAAGCGTTTCATTCGAATAGAGAAATCTTCTTTTCCATCTTTCCAGCTCCGCTCCAATTGCTGAACTGAAAGTTTCATTGGTGTTAACGGGTTTTTTATTTCGTGTGCCACTTGCCGTGCCATTTCTCTCCAAGCACCTTCACGTTCACTTTTAGCCAATAGATCAGCGCTTGACTTTAACTCTCTAACCTTTTTGTTGTATTCGTCTATCAGCTCTCCGATTTCATCATTTGATTCCCATTGAATCTCTTCGTTCGCCTCTGTCAAACTTAACGACCTAATTTTTTGTGTAATCGACTGCAGGCTTTTGGTAATATAGTTTGACAAGAAAAATGCAATAGCTAGTGCCCCTAGCATCAATAGCAAATAGATTTGACCAAGTCGATACAGTAATTCAAATGTTTCTTCTTTTTGAATCTCATTACTTGTAAAATAGGGGATACTCACCAGTGCTATTGGCTCTTCGTAAGCTCCACGTAAAAAAGTAAAAGCGGTTAATAGGTCTTCATCACCCACATAACGATCGCTAACATAGTGTCCACGATTATCAAAAATAGTTTGCATGAGCTGGTCGTCAAGAATTTCAGGTAAAATACCTTGGTCGAAATAATCAAAATTGGAAGATGCAATCCACTTGCCCTCCATATCGTAAAGGTTTACCTCTAAGCCATGAATATCTGCTAACTCGACAATTTTTTCATGAAAACTTCTCGTATATAATGCATAAATATCTTCTTCCTTGTCTTCTAAAAAGTAGCTTAAAGCAGCAGTAATGGCCTTTTCTTTTCGCTCAAGTCGCTGGTTGTGATAGCGCTCATTTTCTATGTGTGTGTACCAAATAGTAACAGCGCCGATAATTATAAAGCTAATTACAACCAAAAGAGTAAGGGAGATGTAAATGCGATTGCGTAAGCTTAGTCTATCTAAAATCATTTTCATGAACAAAAGTAATTTTTCATGCCTTGTGCTATTGTGGTTTTTATTCCGCTATGCACACCAATAAATATGCCCATAAAAATGATGAACAGGAAAATCTGGAATCATTGTCCTTATTGTACTTTTATCGTTTATTATAAGACCCGTTTTAGTGGATATTATTCAATTTAGAGCATACTGTTTATCAAAAAAAGGAACAACTGAGGATTTTCCATTTGATAATAAAACATTGGTTTTTAAAGTAGTTGGAAAAATGTACGCTTTGTGTGATGTCGATAATTTTAGAAGCTATAATTTGAAATGTGACCCTGAATTGGCAATTGAACTGCGAGAGGAATTTAGTGGAATTAATGCGGGGTTTCATATGAATAAAAAACATTGGAATACAATAGATGTAGTATCTGATGTGGATGATAAGCTTGCTAAAAAAATGATTGATCAGTCGTACAATTTGGTTGTAAAAGGATTAAGAAAAAAGGACCGAGAAAAACTAATGCAAGATGCTTAAAAAAATAGGAACATACTTTTTACAAGGTGTGTTATTTACTGTTCCATTGGCTGTTACCTTATATGTAATTATTGCATTGTTGGGTTTTATAGACGCTATACTCCCGACTATTCTTCCTTTTAAAATTGACATTCCAGGTTTAGGATTGGTTATTTTGCTGGTCATGATTACAGTTATCGGTTTTTTAGGAAATACTGTAATCGCAACTCCTATCAATTACTGGTTTAAGCGTCTCCTGAATAAAGCACCAGTTATTAAATCAATTTATACGTCAATTATGGACTTTACAGAAGCCATAGTTGGAGGAAAGAAAAAGAAATTCTCAAAACCTGTCCTTGTAAAGCTAAGCCCTGATGTAGAAAAGCCAGGGTTTATAACGCAATCTGACTTGAGCAATTGGGGAATAGAAGAGGAGAAGGTAATGGTGTATTTGCCGCACAGTTATGGGTTTACCGGTAATATATTTATTGTGCCTAAAAAAAACGTGACACCGTTAAAAGTAAAGCCAGCCGAAATGATGAAAATTATTTTGAGCGGTGGAGTAGCCGAATCTCAATCGGAACAGTAATCGATGCTCAAAAATCTAATTTTCGATTATCGCTATCAACTGGCGCTCCATATAACGGTTTTTGTTTGGGGGTTTACTGGAATATTGGGTAAACTGATAGAAGTTCCCTATTATTCAATTGTTTGGTATAGAATGTTGATTGCTTCAGTTGGTCTGGTAATTTATGCCATAGCAACAAAAGCTCAATTGAGAATACCACCTAAAAAGGCAGCAACCTTTCTGTTTGTAGGTTTTATTGTAGCGGCACATTGGAGTACATTTTTTCAAGCCATTAAAGTTTCTAATGTTTCAGTTGCACTAACCACCCTTGCTTCTGCATCTCTTTTCGTGGCATTATTGGAACCCATTTTCTTTAAAAGAAAATTAATTTTTTACGAATTGTTTTTTGGTATAGCTGTTATTGTTGGGCTATCGCTCATATTTAATTTTGAAAGTCAATATACCTTGGGTATTCTGCTGGCACTTGCCTCCGCTTTTTTAGCGGCCTTGTTTAGCACCATAAACGGCTTATTAATTCGAGAAAATAAAGCAAGAATTATTACTTTTTACGAGATGGTGGGAGGAGTATTGGGTATTTCATTGTACACTCTTTTATTTGAACAACCTACGATTGCTGACTTTTCGCCAGGAATTAACGATATTATTTATTTGTTGATTCTTGGGTTGGTATGCACTGCAATTGCATTTGTGGTAAGCGTAGAGGTAATGAAAGAACTATCACCTTTTACTGTAAGTATTAGTATAAATATGGAGCCTATTTATGCTGTTGTTTTAGCGTTAATATTTTTTGGCGAAAGCGAACAAATGACACCGGGCTTTTACCTTGGTGCGCTTATCATATTTTCTACTGTTCTTGGAAATGCTGCTTTGAAATCGATTCAAAGGAGAAGAAAGAAGAAAGCGGCGCAAGGGGCTTAATAAGGAAAGGTCAAGGGGTGTTGAGCCAAAATTTAAAGCCCTTTGGATAAAATATATTTGTGTTTGCTATAAGGCGGATATATCTACCGGTGGATATATCGAATTGTTGGGCATAATTTAAAATAAGTGAGACAGATACTCTTATTAACTGCATTCCTAATTCCACTATTCTGTTATTCACAAGAATACTTGCAGACTAACGAGAAGTCTGTATTTGAATTTGAAACTGTAAAAGGTAAACGACTAGTTATTGCTCTCGACACAAACGAAAAATACTTAGTGTACAGATACGGTACAGAAAAAAATATTGAACTTGAATTTCCTAAGAAACTGTCGACTAGTTGGAATGAATTCCAGTTTTCATGGTATTTGAGAGGTGGCGGAGTTCAAAACGAGGGACTTGATTTAAACTATTTGTATTTCGACAGCGGAATATATCGCTATGTTGTCTTTCAAGAATATTCTGCAAATTCACAAAGAACTGACTATGGAATTAAGGTCATAAATCGTGAGACAAAAAATAAGACAGTGATTGAGGCCAATCCAACAACGGTTGAAGGGACTTTATCAAATTTCCGAGATGTGAAATCAATCAAAGAAGGAGACGAATTATTTGAATAAGAAAATAAAAAACTATGCCCAACAAAGCATATAGCTAATGGCGGGTAAGGCATTGCCATGAAGGCTTTCGCTCCGCACCTAGGTTTGGTTTCGGTGGACAGAAAAGTACTTCGAAACCTACACAAGCCATATGCAAACCGTTCCAACAAGCACATTGGTTTACCTAAAACACTTTACTTAACCCAAGCCGCAACTTTCTCTGGATGTGCTTTCATCCAAGCCCTTATTTTAGACTCAATGTCCGCAGGTTCAGTTGCATCTTTAAGCACTAATAGGTAATCTGAAAACTCATCGTCGGTAAAGAAAATATTTGAAAGTATTTTAGCGGCCTTCGGGTAAGCCTTTTTAAAACCAGCTTTTGCATACTTATGTATTTCATCGTTTTCAATAAAAGAATTAGAAGTATCGGCAAGAAATTTAAGGTCGTATTGCTTAATTTTCCAATGAGGTTTCCAGGCCCCTGTTACAAAATTTTGTTTCTGATTTGTCATTAATTCTAACTGTTTCACCAATTTATCTTCTTCCATACTGACAATTCTAGGATTCATCTCATATTGTTTTAAGGCTGTGCTGGAACTAATCATAACTCCGGCATCTTTTGATATGCCATAAAATACGTTACCATAAATTGATGAATCCCGTTTTAAGTCAACGATTGAGTCAATGTCAAAGTAAGACGGCACAGCCATTCCTAGGCGGCAACCTTTGTAAACAGCACCTAAGTCTTCTACGTCATTATATTCGTATAAATACACATCGTGCCCAGCTATCCAAGTATCTAAGAAAAGGTCAATTTTTCCTTTGTTTAAATCACGATAAATATTTTCAATATCGGTATTTACGATTTCAGCGGGAATACCATTTTCCTCAAGAATAATTTTTCCTAGATAGTTTAAAGAACGACTAACTGCCCATTGCTCATTTCCAATTTTAATGGTCTTACTAGCCCCATCTCCTGAGCAACTATAAATTGAAAAAAGTAATGCTGAAATAAGTAAAAATCCGAATGCTTTTCGAGTCATATTTTGTATTTTAATTAGCTGCTACGAAGGTAATAGTTTTATTGGCTCTAACACGATACTGAACGCAACATTGAACGCATGCAAATCATTACTTTTGCCCCGCTCGAAAAGCATTTATTATGAAGGTTTCTTACAATTGGCTTAAAGATTATTTAGATTTTGATTTATCCCCAGAACGTGTTGGTGAATTACTTACTGATACCGGTTTAGAGGTGGAGGGAATTGAGGCATTTGATCAGGTAAAAGGCGGTCTGAAGGGTTTGGTTATTGGAGAAGTTGTTTCTTGTGAGCAACATCCGAATGCGGATAGATTAAAAGTAACTGAGATTAATATTGGAGCAGCATCCACTCTTCCAATTGTTTGTGGAGCTCCAAATGTTGCAAAAGGTCAAAAAGTTGTTGTCGCCACTGTAGGAACTCAGCTTTTTCCAACTGAGGGTGAGGGCTTCGAAATCAAAAAATCAAAAATCAGAGGAGAAGTTTCTGAAGGAATGATTTGCGCTGAGGATGAAATAGGGCTAGGCAAAAGTCATGATGGAATTATGGTGCTCAACGCTGATGCTGAAGTTGGAATTCCTGCCGCAGATTATTTTGATTTAGCTTCTGATTTTACAATTGAAATAGGCCTTACTCCAAATCGAGCTGATGGAATGAGTCATTATGGTGTTGCTAGAGATTTGGCAGCTGTATTGCGGCATAAAAACATTTCATCTGGAAATATTACCCTACCTGAAATATCGAGCTTTAAAGAAGGGGCTGATAAGCTCAATATTGAAGTAAAAGACGTTGAAGCATGCCCGAGGTATGTTGGTGTGAAGATTTCAAACATTAAAGTTTCCGATTCTCCTGAATGGTTGCAAAATCGATTAAAGTGCATAGGGCTGAATCCTATCAATAATGTGGTTGATGCTACAAATTATGTCTTACACGAATTAGGGCAACCACTCCATGCTTTTGATGCAGCGAAAATAAAGGGAGATAAAGTTATTGTTCAACAACTAGCTGAAGGGACTGTTTTCGAGACCCTAGACGGAGTTGAACGTAAATTATCGGATAAAGACCTTATGATATGCAATGAATCAGAAGGAATGTGCATAGCTGGAGTTTTTGGTGGAAGTAAATCAGGAGTGACGGAAAAAACGACTGAAATATTTTTAGAGTCTGCTTATTTTAATCCAGTTTCAGTTCGTAAAACAGCAAAAAGACATGCTTTAAATACTGATGCTTCTTTTCGGTTTGAAAGAGGAATTGACCCAGATATTACTGTTTTAGCAGCAAAACGAGCGTCTCTTTTGATACAAGAGTTGACGGGCGGAGCGGTAAGCTCTGAGTTGCTCGATCTTTACCCTTCAAAAATTGAAGCGACAAAAATTGAATTTTCTTACAGTTACTGTGATACACTAATTGGCAGCAAAATAGAGAGACAGACCATAAAATCGATTTTGGAGAGTTTAGATATTTCTGTTTTAAAAATGAACGATATAGGAATGGAATTAAGCGTTCCTGCTTATAGAAATGACGTATTGCGACCAGCAGACATAGTTGAGGAAATCTTAAGAATTTACGGTTACAATTCAATTCCATTTCCTGAGCGAATGGGCATTTCTATTTCTCCTTCTCCAGCTATAAATGTTGAAGTATTAAGAAGAAAATTGTACGATCATTTAACCTCGCTGGGCTACTCTGAAATGATTCATAATAGCCTTACGGCAAAAGAGTTTTATGACGAAGGCAGCGATGTAATAAATATCTTAAATCCATTGAGCAATGATTTGTCGGTTTTGAGAGCAAATATGTTGTTTCAAGGATTAGAAACCATCGCCTACAATCAAAATCGAGGGCAGTCTGATTTAAAAGTTTTTGAATTTGGAAAAACTTACCACCAATATTCCGATAAACGCGAAGAAAAAGAATGGCTAGTAGCCTATTTGACAGGTAGGCAAGCAAGCAGCAATTGGACTGAAAAATTAAAGAGAGCGGAGTTTTTCGAATTGAAAGGAATAGCAGAAAATTTACTTCTTAAAATTGGAGTTTCACCATTGGCCTCGAAAACTAAGCCTACTAAAAATGCTGCATTAAGCTATGGTTTAGATTTGTTTTCAGGTAAGTTAAACCTAGGTTCTATTGGACTGGTGAACCAGAAAAATCTAAAAGCTTTTGGTGTAAAAGAAGCGGTGTTTTATTTAGAGTTGAGTTGGGAGAATATTGTAAAAGTACTTTCAACGAAAAAAGTAAAATACAAGCCGGTTCCTAAATTTCCAGGAACAAGAAGAGATTTAGCCTTGGTGGTTGATCAGAAAGTAGACTTTCAGGACATTCGCAATGTAGCCCTACAGGCCGAAAGAAATTTATTAAAAGAGGTTTCGATTTTTGATGTTTATCAAGGAAAAGGCTTGGAGGCAGGAACTAAAAGTTGTGCATTAAGTTTTGAGTTTTTAGATCCAAATCAAACACTCACGGACAAAGTAGTTGACAAGTCAATTAAAAAGATTTACGATCAACTTCAAAAACAAGTAGGTGCTCAATTAAGAGCAGGGGAATTATAAAAAACCCCCAATTTGCATTGAGGGCTTTCTATCGTAGTGGAGGGTTCTTCAAGCCCTCGGTATATGAAAATCTTTAAGATTTATGCAGCTTCTATTTCTGCAGTTTCTTGTTCGCTATATTTTAGTAAAAATAATGCTGCTGTTACCAACACAAAGTTCTTTACTATGTACTGTCCCGTTAAGGTTAAGCCATAAGGAAAGAAATTGAATACTTCCTCTGGTGCTGTAAATGCTGGCATAATGGTACATAGCATATGTCCAAACATTACAGGAATCATAAGCTTCAATTTGTAATTCAATAAAAAAGCAACACCTAGCATTACTTCCCATCCAGCAAGGAATAAAATATACACGTGTCCTTCAACTAAATTAAAAAAAGCCATTTCAATTGCGCGTTCCGCCAATAGTTCTGCTGGGCTTAATGCTGGAAAAAACTTTAACATTCCAAACCAAACGTATACTACGCCAATGCTAATTCGCATAAGGTTAATAGCGTTTTTAAGAAACCAATATTTTGTGTGTTTTACCATATTATAGACATAATAAGTATGCGACTAAATCTTCTTTTTCCTTAGTGTTCAAGTCTAATTCTAGAATAATATTGAAAAACTCAACCGCATCATGCAGTGTTGGACAACGTCCATCGTGCAAGTAAGGTGGAGAATCTTTAATTCCGCGTAAAGCGAATGTTTTTATTGGTCCTTCAGGTCTTCCATGATAGAATCGCTCTACTTGCAAATCGTGCATATAATCGTCTACAAATGCAGGTCCACTGTGACATTGAGAACACATTGCCTTTCCCCAAAATAAGGACTCGCCTCTTAACTCTTGTTCATTTGCTTTTTCTTTTAATAATTTCCCAAGTGGCCCTAATTTAGGAGCAGGCGGAAAATCAATGATAGAGTTAAAGTCTCCCATTCTATTTGCTACTTGTTTTTGATGCGCACGAGGACCAATTGCTTGTTGCATCATTGGGTCACCGTCAAAGTATTCTTCAATTTCAGCAAAGTGATCCATACTTCTAACGGAACGTTTAGAAGCTAGAAGCTGTAGGTTATAATTGCCGCGCATCGTTGGCGTCTCTACTCTTAATCTTGCCAAGTTTGGACGTGCATCTGGAGCAAGTTCAAATGCAGCATTGGTGTGGCCATTAACGTGACAAGAAAAGCAAGCAACTCCGGCGCTTGGCGCTTTGGTAATTCTATGCGTAGTCTGATTAAACCCCGTCGTTGGAGAGGGGCGTAGTAATTCTTTTAAGCCTTCCATTTGCTCGGGAGTAAGAATCCGTTGAATAGTTCCCAATAGTTGGTGATTGTTATTTCTTTTCCGTTTGAAACATCGCCCAATTCTTTGCGTGTAGTAAGAAATAATGGTGCAGGAAATTCAGGTAAATACTCATCTGGAAAATCATGATCCATATCCATTCTATTGTGCTCTGGGTGCACTTCATTCCATTCATCAGGAAAAACCATATGAGCTGTGCTGTGTATTGGATGGGCAAGTGGTTTGTAAGGAAAAACATCCTTTTGCTTTATTTCATCAGCGGTCATTTTGTTAAAGTCTTCATAGCTAGAAACTCCATTTGGCAATATTGCAATAGGACCTTTCATTACTGGTTTTCTTAATCCCGATTGCATGACACCTTCAATTTCAGCACCATTAAAGTTGTACCGATCAGCCATGTAAGCGTCAACTTTTTTCATAAAACCCTCTTTACGAGACTCATTCATAGAAACCCAGTTTTCCCACGGCATTGGAAGTTCAGGCATAGTAAAAGAAGTTTTTCCTTTACCTCCATAATTCCATAAATCAAATGGAGTTTCGTCGCCAGCTTTTACTTCTGGAAATTGCTTGAGATTATCGATATGACCATCTCCTAAATTGTAATCGGTTTCAGGAATTTCTTTAAGGTCTTTACCAGGACTTTGCAACATGCTCATTCCTGGTTCTCCATCAAGATTTTTCAGGTTATTGGTACGGGCATTTATTTGGTAAATCACCAAGATCATAATCCCAATCCCAATTATACTTATTATCCAATTTTTATTCATATCCAGACCAATGTATTTATTTGTTTCACCAGAATTTGGGGTTTTGTACAAAAAGGGTAAATTGCTGGACGAATTCTAAGTATAAAAGGATAAATGAATTGCTTAATTGTAGACGATGACCCGCTAATATGTGACCTGGTTGAACATTTTTGTTCTAAAACAGAGGAAGTAACATCAGTTTTAACCACTCAAAGTGGCTTTGAGGCAGTTAATTTGATTCAATCCAATGCTTTTGATCTAATTTTTTTGGACTTTGATTTGTCTGATATTACAGGAAAAGATATCCTAAAGATGTTGGATGAAAAAACCAATGTAATTATGATAACCTCAAAGTCAGAGTTTGCAGCTGAATCTTACGATTTCGAGCAAATCGTTGATTTTTTAGTAAAACCAATTGACTTTGCCCGATTCTACAAGGCTATTCAAAAGTTAAGGAAGAACGAGAGTAAGGAGCAGTCGAGTGTGGCTGATCGTCTTTTTGTTAAGGATGGGAATAAGCTGGTAAAAATTGTTCTAAAGGAAGTGCAATATTTTAAATCTGAATCGAATTACATAAGTATTGTTCTTGAGGGTAAAAAGGTAATGACGCTTATGACCATGAAAGAATTAGCTGAAAAAATTCCAGATTACTTTAGCAGAGTGCACCGGTCTTTTATTGTCAATTTGAATAAAATTGAGGCGATTGAAAGAGGAAATATTTTAATAGGCAAACAAGAAATTCCAGTAAGTGAAACCTATGAAAAGGACTTACTTGAAAAAATTAAGCTGTTAAATTAGTAAGCTGAACTGCCCTTATGCTGGCAATGTAAAACGCAATAGCACCCAATATTTCGGAATGTTGATCGGTAGTTAAATTAGCAACTGGTGTTTTTATTACAAGTTCTAAATTACTAAGCTGTAGTTGCTTTACATGAACAACGAGTCGGTGCTGTATTGCTTCCCATTCTGGTTGATTTTTAGTTATAACCACTTGAGAAATGCGCTGATAATATTGTTCGAATTCATCCTTTAAAATGGAAAAAACTTTGCTGAGTTTGACGTTATCATTGTCGTAATCGTCAAATATTTTGGAAAAATCGGGTGTAGCATATTCCGTTTGATTCCATAAAGAAATCACCATGGCTTGAAGGTCGAAATTGTTAAATGGCTTTAGTAATGCGCCATCAAACTGATGAGTATTAATTAATTCCTCAGCGGATAAAATAAGCACAGGCAAATTGAATTGTTCTTTAAGTTTTTGCAATTGATTGGCTACAAACCCTTCAGCCAAGTTCAAATCGGCAATTACTAGGTCAAAACTGTGTTCATTCAATAATGAGCTTGCCTCTGCAATTGTAGTGGAAACTTGAACTGTTATTGAGTTGGATGTTAAAAATTGGTTTACAAGAAGTTGGTTACTTGTATCATCTTCTATATGCAGGATAGAAAGGGTTTTAGAAAAATAAAACTCAGGTGTTTCGTGCGCATTCTTTATTTCTACTGGAGTCGTTTTCGCAATCGGTATTGATATTGTGAAATGTGTCCCACTCCCTTCAATTGATTTAACTTTTAAATTTCCATTGTGCAGGCGGATTAAATCCATGACAATGTTCAATCCTAAGCCAAAACTATTTTTAGAGTATTCTGTGAAGTTATTATCTGCTGTATTTAGTGAATTGAGAGCAGCGACTTGCTCTTTTTTCATTCCAATCCCTGAATCCTCTACTTCAAGAATAAGCTGCTGATCAAGAACATTTAGCGTAATATTAATAGCTCCTTTATCGGTATATTTTATGGAGTTGATTATCAGATTACTTAGTATTTGCTCAAAACGAAGTGGGTCAATTAGGTAGCAGTTCTTGGCTAAGGATTCGTCAATGCCAGTTTTTAATAGGAGCTGTTTCGAAACCGCTTCAAATTGATATACGGATACACAGCTTTTAACCAACTCACTCAATTGAATTGGTTGTAGATTTAGTTCAATATTGCCTTCAACCAACTTTTTGTGATCAAGGATATCGTACACTAAGCCCGAGAGGTTTTTAGCGCTGCGTTCCAAGGCATCAATGATGGGTTTATTCTGCTCATTTTTAGCATTTTTCTGAAGGAGTTGAGTCATTCCAGAAATCGTATTTAGCGGTGTTCTGAGCTCATGACTCATGTTCTGAAGGAAGTTATCTCTATCCTTTTTTGCTTGCTCAGTCTCCTTGAGACTTTGTTCTAACTCGCTTACTTTTTCGTCTATCGTTCCTTTCATTTTTAAGAAACTATCAGAGAGTAAATCAAGCTCATCGTTATTGTTTTTTGGAAGAGGAAGACTAACAGACTTCCCATTGGCATATGAACCAATTGCTTGGGTAATATTTTGAATTCTTTTAGCAAAAAAGCGAGAATAGAAGAATACTAATGCGAGAAAAAGAGCAATTATCAGAGCAATTATTTGCACAATTTCGTTACGTATATTCTGGGCGTTTTTTAAGACTAAATCTAATGGAGTGAGTAAAACTAAACTCAGTTTTTGACTTGGATTAAAGTTGAATAATTGATGTTCTTGAAATACAAATTTGGATTGAAGGTCATTTTCATTTAAAACACTTTTAGCATAAGTGTTTGATCGTTCAACAGTATATTCAGTATTAAAATTAGCATCTTTTCCAAGCTGTTTTCCAAATTGTTTATTGCTATCCGCATTGAAGACATAATCTCCATTTTTGTCAACGATTAATACGGAATGGTCCTTACGTATGGATGACCGAATTTTTTCGAAAAGCGGCTTTAAGTCTACATTGATAACCACAATGCCCACTGCACTGTTACTTTCGTCGTAAAGAGGGCTTGCTGCTCTTATCGTTGGGATGTAAGGTTGTGTTACTATTCCATATTCTTGATTTAGATCAATGGGAGAAAAGTAGATTTTACCTTCGTTGAGTTTTATGGTCGATTTAAAGTAATTACGATCTCCTTTTTCTTGCAATTCCCTGTTGGGTTTGGCAACTATCCCGTTGCTTGTCTTATCTAGCCTTATGAGCTCTCTTCCACTATTAGCTATTCCAATAAGTCTTATCTGGTAGTAATTCTGCTTATTGTTTAAAAGGGCCCTAAAAAGGTCTTTAGTAGCAGTTGAATCGTATTGGTTTTTAGTGAAGTTTTTAAATGAAGGACTTTGTGCAATAACTCCAATGTCATTTCTTACTTCTTTAAGCAGGGCTTCGAAGGTTTGTTTTGCTAATACCGATTCGTGCTCTAATGTATTCTGTGTTTCGCTGAAAATGTTTTTTGCAGCACGGTTAAATGCCATATACCCAGCAATTGAAATCGATAGTACGATTAGAACTGTAAAGAACAAAGCAAAACGCGTAACTATTGAATTCCAGAAGTGCATGCAGACCAAAAGTAATGTTTGGCGGAAGTTATTCGGCGTTTTGAAGCTGTCTTAGTCCCTCGTAAACCACAATTCCAACTGAGTTGGCAAGGTTCAAACTGCGTATATGTGGGCTATATAGGGGTATCTTGAATGTTTTATCCTTATTATTTGCAATCAATTCTTTAGGTAATCCCACGGATTCTTTTCCGAAAACTAGAAACATATCCTCCTTAAAATCAATGGAGTAGAAGTCGTTTTCGCCATGACTACTCATAAATGCGAATTCCGCTTTAGGATACTTTGATAAAAAAAGCTCCCAGGACTCATGGACTTGTAAGTCAACGTTCTTCCAATAGTCCAATCCTGACCGCTTTACTCGAGCATCATCTATGTTAAATCCAAGTGGCTTAATTAAGTGAAGTGTACTTCCAGAAGCAAGACTTAATCGGCCAATATTTCCCGTGTTGTTAGGGATTTCTGGTTCTAGTAATACAATGTTTAGTGCCATAACGTTTTAATTTGAGGGCAGCTGGATTAAGCTGGAGTCTGAATGAAAGAAATCATTTTTTATAGCTATAAATTCAACGTTTTCTATTTGAGCATTTCCAAGCTGTTTTGTAAGTCCGCTGTCTGCTCTCCAAGCCCAGAACGCCCATTTATGTGCTATTGGAACATCGCTTACTAGTTTATAATTTAGATACTGAATTGCATGCGGGTCTTTCTCTGCTTCTTCTTTAGTTTTATTTGCGGTAACAATATAGGAGGCCGCCTCTACCAAATTTGATTTTTGGTTAGCGTATATGTTATACCAATCGTCTGGTGCATCACCTATACCAGCATTAAAACTTAGATGGTACACGCTCTGTTTTGAGTCACCTAAAGATGGTAAATTCAATGGCCTCCAATTAGTCCCTGGATCACTTAGTTTATAGGGAAGTAAAAAGAAATAAGACCAAGTGTAAGCTGCAAAACGTAGTTTGCTATCACTTCCCATGCTATCAGAATGGAATATTCCTTCTTTATTATAAAGCAAGACATTCCCATTTTTATATTCAATTTTTCCTGCTGTAGAATTTGTAGCTAAGGTCATTTTTCCAGCCAGTCGTTCTTTTCCACCAAAGCTTAAATTAATTTTAAATCGAATGGCTTGGTTACTTAAAAAAGCAGATTTTTTATGCGCTTTTTCTAGGATTACCCGATCGTCATTTCCCTTTATTGTTTGCTCCTTTTCAGAAGTTATAAGCTTTGTTTTTGGAGTATCGTTTTCGCAAGCTGAAAATAATGCGATACATATTATGGCAATCAAAAAGTTTGGAGTTTTCATAGTTCAAAGGTGCATATTTATTGATGTGCCATTTGTCAATTAGCGCTCATTATGCTTTTAATCTTTGCTGAAGGTATCTCGCCACTGCATGATCATCACAATGCTCTATACTGTCAGTAGCTATTGATTTTAATTCATTTCGAGCATTAGCAGTTGCGAATTTTTCATCTGCTATTTTAAACATGGATATGTCATTTAGGTTATCTCCAAAACAGATTAATTTTTCCGCGCTCAGATGGTTCTTAAGAAAAGAAACGCCGTCTTTTTTTGAAGACTTTGGAGCGGTAAACTCTAACCAAAAGGCATTTTTATAATAGACATCTTCAGCAAAATGAATTTGAATCTCCAACAATGCCTCAATACTTTTTTTAGCAGCTAAAAGGGTTTTTTCATCCCCAATTGAAATGATAGTTATTACATTTTCTGTGCGTGCTTTAAAAAAATTTTCTACTTGCTGAAATCGTCGGTCTTTTTGGGAGAGTCTGGTGTTTATGTATGTTGCCATATTTGGGTTATTAAGCTTTCTGTAATATGCCGAAGGATGATTAGCAGCATCTAGAGTAAATACAATGGGCTCAATACCCTTCTTTAGTAAGCAATTAAGAATGACTTCTTTGTGGTCAGCTTCAACAAAGTTAGAATGAATATTGACTTTTGAAATAGGGTCATAAACCAGAACCCCATTGTACAAAACCATTGGTAACTTCAAGTTTAACTTTTCAATTAAAGGACTTGCAGAATCAAAAGAACGAGCTGTAGCAATAGTAAAGTTGAGCCCGTTATTGATTAAGGAATTAACAATGACAGCGCTCTTTTCAGATAAGCGACCCGAAGAGTTTAGCAGTGTTCCATCCAGGTCTGAAATGTAGAGTTCTTTCAAACGTCTAATCTAGTAAGGAGTCATCAACAATATTTGGCAAGGTAACTTTCAGCAAGGGTTCATTTTCCATGGCGCGTTTTATTGCGAAAATTGCAGGTTCGTTTCTAGCCCAACTTCTTCTTGCAATTCCATTGTTTACATCCCAATGCAACATCATTTTAAGCCTTCTGTCCGCGTCTTTGGACCCATCTAGAAGCATTCCGAATCCACCATTCATAACTTCGCCCCAGCCAACGCCGCCGCCATTGTGCAGGGAAATCCAAGTAGCTCCTCTAAATCCATCTCCAACAAAATTCTGCACGGCCATATCAGCAGTGAATTGAGATCCGTCATAAATGTTGCTCGTTTCTCTGTAGGGAGAATCTGTTCCTGAAACATCGTGATGATCTCTACCTAAAATTATTGGTGAAGATAGTTCTCCATTAGCAATGGCGTTATTGAAGGCTTCGGCAATTTTCATTCTACCTTCTGCATCTGCATATAAGATGCGCGCTTGAGAACCCACCACCATTTTGTTTTCTCCTGCAGCTTTAATCCAGCGAATATTATCTTCCATTTGTTGCTGAATTTCAATAGGAGAGTGGGCTTTAATTTTTGTGAGCACGTCCGCAGCAATTCTATCTGTAATTTCCAAATCTTTTGGATCACTGCTTGAACATACCCATCTAAATGGTCCAAAACCATAGTCAAAACACATAGGTCCCATTATGTCTTGAACGTAAGAAGGGTATTTAAAGTCACCGTCTTCCTTAAGTATGTCAGCTTTTGCCCGGCTTGATTCCAACAGAAAGGCATTTCCATAGTCGAAAAAGTAAGTGCCATTTGCCACACATTTATTCACTGCAGCAACGTGTCTTCGCAGTGATTCTTGAATGTGTTCTTTAAATTTACTCGGGTTTTCGGCCATCATTTCGTTGGCTTCCTCAAAAGATAACCCGACAGGGTAATAACCACCTGCCCAAGGATTGTGAAGCGAAGTTTGATCGCTACCTAAGTCTACTTTTATGCCTTCTTCCGCAAAACGTTCCCACACGGAAACCACATTTCCTTGATAGGCAATCGAGACGATTTCTTTGTTGGCCTTAGCGCTTGTTACTCGAGTCATAAGTTCGTCAAGGTTATCAATCACTTCATCAACCCAGCCTTGTGAATGTCTGGTTTGCGTTGCTTTTTTGTTAACCTCTGCACAAATGGTAATACAACCGGCAATATTTCCTGCTTTTGGTTGTGCACCACTCATTCCTCCAAGTCCCGCTGTTAAGAATATTTTTCCTTCAAGTCCTTCGCCATTTTCTGAAATCATTCTTCCGGCGTTCAAAACGGTAATTGTAGTTCCATGCACGATACCTTGCGGCCCTATGTACATAAATGAACCAGCAGTCATTTGTCCGTATTGAGTAACGCCTAAGGCATTAAATTTTTCCCAGTCATCAGGTTGAGAATAATTTGGAATCATCATGCCATTGGTTACGACGACCCTAGGAGCGTCGGTGTGAGATGGAAATAAGCCCATTGGATGCCCTGAATACATGGCCAAAGTTTGCTCATCGGTCATTTGAGCTAAATACTGCATGGTTAATAAATACTGCGCCCAATTTTGAAAAACTGCGCCATTGCCTCCGTAAGTAATGAGTTCGTGAGGGTGCTGAGCAACAGCATAGTCTAGGTTATTACTTAGCATAAGCATTATAGCGGCTGCTTGTTTCGATTGATGCGGAAACGCTTCAAGAGATCGAGCTGTTATGGTGTAATCAGGACGAAAACGGTACATATAAATTCTGCCGTAATCTTTTAGCTCTTGCTTAAACTCTGGGAGCAGGGTAGCATGATGCTTTTTCGGAAAGTATCGCAAGGCATTTTTTAATGCAAGTTTTTTCTCTTTATCATTAAGTATTTCCTTGCGCTTAGGAGCATGATTTATTGTCGCATCATAAGGTTTTGGGTTTGGTAAGTTATCTGGTATTCCTTGAAGTACTTGTTCTTTAAACGTCATTCTTCTTTATTTTTCTGTTTTTCTTAAATCCGTAGGGGCAATGTTTGCAGCCGTTTTTACAGCAATATCCGCGTTTTAGGTGATACTTTTCAGTAAAAATAATAAAGCCATCTGGGTGCTTGTAAAAGTCCTCAGGGTCTAAGCTTTTAAATTGATCAAAGTCTCCCATTGCAATGCAAAGTTCGCAGATTTTAGTAAATAGATAGTAGAGACAAGTAACTAGTTGGTTGAGTTTAGGTCAAACTGGAAAAGACTAGAATTCAGGTCCAAATGCGTCCTCTACATGATTAATGTCGGGCTGTTGGTTTTCGTTTAATATTCCGATTATATCAAACCGAAATTCTTTATCAATCTCAAATTGATCGATATATGCCTCCGCCGCATCAATTAGGTTTTTTTGTTGCTTATTAGAAACTGACTGAATGGGGTCTCCAAAGTATCCGTTGGAGCGGGTTTTAACTTCTACAAAAACGATTTCGTTTTCTGATTCGCAAATAATATCTACCTCTAAATAAGAGTGACGCCAGTTGCTAGCCTTTATAATGTAGCCCTTTGAAATAAGAAGGTCTCGAGCAATCAATTCACCTTTATTTCCAGTGGATTTATTGTCCATTACATGCCAATTAATACAAAGCTACCCCAGTATACAGGCTTCTGGTATTTCTCTTTTATTTTAAGTTTTGCACTTTGGAAGGCAGCTCTTTTATCACCGGTTGCTAGCCATTGAGTATAAAAGTCACTCATCAGTTCCTGCGTAACTTCATCATTTACCTTAAACAAGGTCATTATAACATTTTGTGCTCCCGCAACAATAAATGAGCGTTGCAAACCATAAACACCTTCGCCAGATTTAATCTCTCCAACCCCTGTTTCACAAGCACTCAAAACGACCAATTCAGTGTGATCTAAGTTTAGGTTCATAGCTTCATAGGCGGTTAAAATTCCATCTTTTTTGTTGAAATCATAAATGTTGTTTTTGGCTAAAAGTTCACCAGCACCGGTAAATAACAATCCTGACCGTAATAATGGGTTATCAGCGAAGTCTCCAGTAATTTGACTTTTCTTATCGTCTTCATTGGATTCTTCCATAAAGAATCCATGCGTTGCAATATGACAAACTCTTGGGCTATTCATTTTTTTCAAGGCTTGTTCGGTAGCTTCGCCTTGCACTTTAACTTGAGTTTGCCATTGATTGCCATCTAATAACTTTGCTACTTTTTTAATCTCTTCTTCAGCTCCCGGCAGAGCTTCAATTGAATTTACTTTATTTCCTAAGTCAATGTCTGTTCCGCTTGCAGCAAAACTTGGGTTACCCATTAACATTGCTGTTGACTTATCGTAGGTTTCAATAAAGTCTTCTCTTCTTGCTATTACTAAGTCTTTAGAGTTACTAAGGTTATATATTTCATTTTTTTCGATGATATATTTACCGTTTTCATCCATTAAGGTTTCAATATTAAGCTGGTTAAACACACCATCTGCTGAAACAAAAACTTTAGCCCCGTCTTCAATTTCCTCATCTATTGCTTTCCAAAAATTAGGATAGCTGTACTTGTCTTTGTTAACCTTATACTTGATACTATTTCTATATCCTTTAAAGTATTTTTTTTCCAACTCACTTCCGTTGTTTAACAAGACAAGCTTAGGGCCTTTGGATTTTTTATTTAAGATAAGTGCTGCATATAATACGCTGTCGATAAATTGTTTATCAAAATGACGAAAACGTATAATTTCAATAGCGTATTCATTTTCTTTCAAACTTTTCTTAACGTCCTTCCAATTATACTGTTCGCTGTCGAATGCGCCTGCAAAGTCTTCTGATTCTTCACTCAGTTGTTTTTCTAGGGCATTAATTTGTTTACTCAATTTTGACATTTCAATTCCATTAACCTCGCGTTCTTCCGGAGACATTGCGAGCCCTTTTGTCAACATATCTTTTTTGTCATTGTATTGGTCAAAACGATAAATTAGATCCCCATCATTTGAATTAACAATTCTTGATTTAAGCTTCGTTGAACTGCTTTGAAGAACGGCTTTGGTTGAAAGTTTGAAATTGTAAACGTTTCTAAGTGCTTTATTGTTTTTTTCGTAAGTGGCAAGTGCTAGAGAATTGTAAATTTCAAAATCTCGTTTAATAGAGTTCCAATATTTTCCTTTTTCTGACTCAGACAATGCAGGGAAATAATCCTTCAAATAACCTAGGTAGCTTTCGGTTGTTTCGTCGTAAACAGATTTAGCTTTCATTAATTTACCAGCTGCATAGTAACTTTTAGCTTGCTTGCTTTTAGCTTCTAAATAACCAGGATGCAGGTCGTTGAACAGCGACTTATAAGATTGAGCAGCCTCTTCATAGCTTTTTTCGGCTTCTTCATATTTTTGTTGTAGGTATTTTAAATCACCAACTAGCATTTCATTTCGAGCCGTATTAATGTGGTTTTTACCAAATTTATTGAGCCATATGAATTGGGCATCTTTTAGCATTAGATCCGCCTCTGGATATTTTTCAAAAAGCATGAACACTTGTCCTTGATATTCAAGCAACGCACCATAATCAGGATGCGCTGGGTTAAAGCTTGTAATTACAATGTCTTTTGCATGGTCTAGGTAACCGTTAATGGTTTCAAGGTTTGCATCATCAGACCTAAAGTTTGCATCCGCAAGTGATTTTAAGATATCAGCTTCACGAATATTTTCTTCACCGAATTTTTTACGAATTAGTGATAAGGCATCTTTGTATATTTTTTTTGCATCATCATAATTCCCCATTTTCACATAAACATTTCCAAGAAGCATAAGGTTATCCATATATGCAACACTTGTGTCTCCAAGACTTTTTTCAGCAATATCTATTGCCCTATTTGCTCTTTTTTCTGCTTCGATATATTCACCTAAAATCAAATACAATTGAGCATAAAGGTTTAGAGGTTTTACCAACTTAAAGTGATTCTCTCCAAATTTTGATTCATTCGCATTAATGGATTGTAAAATAATATTTTCAGCATCCTTATATCGTCCAGTAGTCATATATAGCTCTGCCATGTCTTCCGATGACTTGATATCCATTTCTCCACCTTCGCCTGATTTTTTAAGTAATTTGAAAGCCTTTTTGTAGGTGTCTTTAGCTTCTTCATATTTGCCGTTAATCATGTAAATATCTGCAAGGTTTTTAAGCGAAGTGTAATACGCCATACTCTTCTTGCTAGAATTATTATTAATGATCTTTGATGCTACTTCAAGTTGAGATTCCGCTTGATCGTATTCTCCTTTTAGAATATTGATTTCACTAAGCTGTATTAATGCCAAGGCATACTGTTCCGACTCTGGCCCATATTTTTCATTACTAATTCTTAAGCGCTCGCCCGCTAAAAGATAGGCTGCGTCATATTCGTCTGTGTATGTTTTTAGTAGGCTAAAAGATTTAAGAAATTCACTATAAAGAGGGTGGTGAGAATGGAATTGCTTTCTAAACACTCCATCGAAATGCTTATCAAATACGGATTTTGCATCAGCAAATTTGTCTTGATTTAAGATATTGAATTCTGCCAGTTTTATTTTTTCTGCAGAATAATAGGGCGCATCTGTACTCATATTTAGACCCGCAAGCCATTCGTTGGTTTCTCGCTCAATTCTCGCCTCTTCAACTCGGTTATTTTTAGAGTAAAAATTATAGAAATGGTCGTTAAACTGGAGATGGGCTAGATTGTCATAAGGAACAACCTGCTCAATGCCTTCTTTTAGTTTATTTTCTTTTTTTACGGCTTTTTTATACCTCGTTTTCTTGGAAGTATATTCGTTTTCAAGCATTATGGCTCGGAGGTAATAGACGCTTCTAGGGCTGTATTTATGTTGGTTATCTAGTTTGTATTTTAAATATAAATTACGTGCTTTTTTATTTTTATCTTCCATTAAATAGGACTCAATTGCCTTTTCTGTAACTTCATTATAAAACTTGTGGTAGTTAGATATTTGCCCACTTTTAATAATTTGTCTTTTGATCTTTTCGTAGTATTTATAAGGTTTTTCTAAGCGTCCATCGCTTTCCGCCATGGCGGTTTTTCCATAATTATTCTGGGTGTAGGGAAGACTTTTTTTAGAGACTGATTTTTTAAAAGCAATTCCATTATCATAATATAACGTAGCTGCTTTCTGGTAGTTTCCAGATAATCGGTGGAAATCAGCTTTCAAAACATATAAAGCAGCTAAGTCCACGTTTCTTTTCTTAAACTCTTTCTTTGATATTTTTATAGTTGGTTTTTTAGCAGTAGTGTCAACATTTGGAAAAGTACGTTGTGCTAATTTATTTTGGTATACAATAAGGGGCTCAACATCTCCCGAAGCTTCATTAAAGAAGCCAAGTTGCATTTCAATTCTAAGCTTTAATTTTTTAATGTGATTGTATAAAATCGAATCGGTATTATTTATGGGGTCTGATAGGTAAAATGCTCGATTTTTTCGAGCCCTTTTAATGAGTGTATCAGAAAGGGTTAAGGGAGTTGCATTATTAAGTCGCTCTTCTATGTTTTCTTCAACCCGCTTTAAATATTGATTCGCCTTAACGTAGTTGCCAGTTTCCAAATAAGACTCGCCAATTGCTACAAGACTAGGAGTAAAAAATGAACTATCGGGGCTTAAAAACATGTTGAAATAAAAAACCCCGTTTTCTAGGCTATCTCTAACTTCCATTAAACGACCAAGGCCTTGAAGGTATCGAGTGTTTAAGAGAGAGACATAGGTGTAATACTGGGAGGACATATTCCCTTGTTTTCTCATTTTTTTGAGGTAACGAGATGCGCGAATTTCTGCAGTTAGGTAATCTCCTTTTTTATAGTCTGCTTCACTTTTTTCAATAATTTTTTCGCCCTTTTTGTCCCATTTAGATTGGGCCTTCATGTGAGTCGCAGTCAATAAAAGCACTGCACAAAAAGCCAACAGTTTGAAAGTTGAAAGTAAAGATTTTGTCATTTTAGTTCTGGCTAAAGTTGTTTCCAAACGTGAGATTTATTCCAAATCGGAGGTGAAAGTTCTTGCTTTGCTCAGGTAACATAAATGCGATTACGTTATCTGTAATTGTATACAACTGTAAAGGACCCAAATTAAGCGTGAAACCGGCTCCAACATTAGCGGCGCTATTACCGTAAACGGAATAGTTTAAGGTAGCCATTAGAAAGTTTCTAACACGTTGAGTAACACCAAAGCGCAAAGAAGTTTTGAATCGACCGTTATATAGTTCATTGAAGGTAAGTACGGATAAGTCTGTTTTGGGAAGTATTTGATAATTTCCGCCTGCGTATATTTTAATTGGTAAAGTGGTCGTAAAGGATTCTTGTTTGTCATCGAATTCGATACCACTTAATAATGTGTCTAGAGTTCCAACAATACTTTCAGCTTCATCTTGGCCGCTAGTAATATCTGAAACAGAGATTCCTTCATAGGTATAACTAATAGGTTTAGAGGTTTTTGTGACGGCAGAGGCAGCCCAATTTATTATTCCTACATCAAGAACAGAGGCGTTGAAAGAGATTTTTTCATTGAGTCTATAAGTTGCCCCAATATCTAGTGCTCCTCCATGATTACCAGATCCAGCCGCGGTTAACTGATCGCCAACATTACCGAAGCTAAGGCCATTAAAATTCAATAAAGAATCAACCACCAATCCGGCAATTCCAGCTGCTTGAATTTGCAGTTCTCCGTCAAGAGTTATAGCATAATTTTCAGCATTTGTGGTAATGCCAAGACTGCTTTGAGTGGTGCGCAAAAAAGCTTGACCGCTTAAATATTTTGCCTTAATTCCAAAGGTCCAATTTTCATTAAAATCGCGTGCATAGCCAAATGCAAATTCAGTGTATTGCATATAGTCAACGCCTAAACCATCAAAGCTGGCTCGTTGACCAAGAAACTTTTCGTCTGCGTTCCCTAACCAAATAAATTCGGCCAAAGTTTTGGGAACGGTAAACCTACTTGACCCTTTGGTCTCAACTCCAAAGGTTGCAAAACCGGCGCCCATTCTAAACCCAAAACCTAATATAGGAGCTTTAAAGTCGAAACTTATGTTATTTAAATCTTTCATTTTATCAATAGCTTCATTGAGTTTTATGTCAATTGATCCATTATCGTTCAATTGAAAAGCATCAGCATAAGTAAAACCCTCACTATTTATCGAAGCATAACCCCCACTTAATCCTGGCAGTAAAAGATAGCCTTTGCAAAGTGGTATTTTGGAGGGGTTTAACCCATTCGATTGTGGCGCGGCTCTTAATTCGTATAGGGTAAGGTCTTGTTGCGCGCTTCCGTTTATTATAAACGAAAGAAAAAGGATCAAAGCGCTAACTATTTTTCTCATTTCTTCTTTGTTAAGTTAACGTTTCCGGTGATTTTAACTCCAACTCTAACTTCTAAATTGTAGTCAGACTGAATTTTTACTACATCATTACCAAAGTTTGTGGTGTTCATTGATGCGCGCATTTGACCATATTTAGCCAATGGTAAACTTGCCAATACCTCATCATCCAATAGCTTGTGCTCAGAGCTAACTATCATACTTTCTGTAACAATGCTATTTCCATCAACATTTGCCGCCGCGGTGAAAACCTCGTTTAATAGCGTCATTGTGGTTCCATCTGCCTTGCGCATTAGTTGACGATTTTCATCCATTAGTAGAATGGTAATTTTTGTGTCTAAAGGAAAACCATTATTGGTATATGTTTTTATAAAAAACTCCTTGATGAGCGTTAGGTCATTTGTTATTTGCATGTCAATAGTATCTAATACTTCAAATGCCGAAACTCTCCCTTCTAAAGGCAATTCTATGTTCATTTCTAATTCACAAGAAGAGTTTTTGAAAATAGTGTTTGGTGGAGTTGACCCACCGATTAAACCAATTTCATGAGACAAATATTTAGGGGTAATGCCAATAAAGTCTCTAATATTTGAATTGTCTCTGTCTAGCCTTATTTCACTTTCAACAACTCCACCGGTTGAGGTTCCACTTTTGATTGTTCCAAATTTTCTTGGATCTACTACAAGCTTATTGATGTCTCCTGAGGCAGGGTTTGTGGATTCTACTTTGTCAAACAAAGGTTTTAGATCGAAACCTATACTGTTTTTTGCTTTGATAGATAGAATTGGGTTTGAAACTGTTATGCTCCCTTTAGCGGCAATGTTTTTAAAAACATAGAGTTCAAATGAATCGCGAGGTAGGCGCAAGGTTCCTGTGTTAAAGTCCCCTGTTGCACTAATAAAGTCGAGCCCGGTTAAATAAAATGCAGCATTGCAATTACCATTTCCAGTTGCCGAAACCGTGAATCGGATAGTTCCGTTATCTGGAGTAATTTTATGATTTGCCAATCCTTTAGTTGCAGTATTACCCGCAATAACGTTTAAAACTAAAGGTCGGCTTTGTGCATCTAGAATATCTAAAAATGTAAAGGTAATTTCGTCTGAACTAGACTGTCCTGAAGTTGCAATGGTCATTTGGCCTGCAGAAAGTTCAACCTCATCTATTTTATTAAATGTGCTATCTAGCTGAATTGGAGGTGCAGCAACGGTTGTTGTAGTGTAAACAATTGGTGAGCTCGGTATGGTAACATCGTCAAAAACTAAAACCTCACCCATTTTGAGACGTACTGTTTTACCTTGATAAATCAGACTTACATTTTTACCATCAATAGAAACTGCGTTACTATCCGTTGCGCCAAATAGGTTGTATACCCCAACATTCGCCTTTAATAAAGGAATAGCTAAATTAGGGTTCCAGGAGGCGTCGTTTATGTTGTCTAATTTAAAGTGGTCTTTGTTTAGACAGGCATTTGTAAGCACAATAAGCATTGAGAATGCTAGTATTGATTTAAAGAATTTCATTTAACTTGTTTTAACAAATTTACACATTGCATGCTAATAGTAATCAACTCTATTTTTTAGCTGTTTAAGACACTAAATTAGCCTGTCAATTCAATATGTAGCAGTATACAGAACCTTCTTTGCTTCCAATAACAAGCTCAAATCTACCGTCAATATTAACGTCAGATATTAGCGCAGCGTCTAATCCATAAAAAGGACTTCCTTCTCGAGGATTTTGATTGCCGTCAAAAATATAGGCTGCGCTATTGGCATCCGAAAAGCTAATGAAGCCTGTTGACTCTCCTTTTTCTTGGTAAACTTTTAAAGAAGGAAGAATGTTGCTCTTAGCCTCATATTCCCAAATCAATTTAAATTCTGAATTGTAAACTTTAAGCGAGTTTTTATCGGTAAAACAATAATCTAGTTTACCATCAAAATTTATATCCAATAAATCAAATGCATCCAGCCCTTCAGTTTGTTTTATTTGCGCCGTTTCTAACTTATCTTTAAGACTCAAACGATATACCACTCCATTACTATCCGAGCAAATGATGTAAGTGCTTGAGAGGTCTTTTCCTTTATCGATGCTAAAACTAGAGTTTTGAAAAGTTTCTAACTTTCTTTTCAATTTTAAACGAGGTTCACCTTTTCGGTTCACCACTTTTACAGCTCCATTTTCCTGCAAACCAATGAGGTAGTCTTTCTTATTGATTTTAGAATAAAGTAGCGGTTTAATAAGGGGTTTGCTCTTTTTAAAATTCCAGCCGTTTACAATTTTTCCAGCTATATTGAAGCATTGAATTGCGCCATTGGATTGAGGTGCAAATATTCGGTACTTTCTATTGTTATCGTAATCAAAAACCGAAATAGGCTGGCAAATTTCAGTTTTGAACTTCACGGGATACCCTTCAACATTTTTTCCGTTACGATCAAGCATGTATAGATTGTCTTTTGTGTTAAACAGTAGTTGGTATTTTTCGTTCTTATAACGGTCTATCTCATGCACCTTTCCCATTATTGAAGCACCCAATGCTCTTGACCATAGCACTCGACCAGTATTGGAAATAAGGTATATTTTCCCTTTTGCATCTTGAACCAGTATGTCCTTAGCTTTAGTATAATGATTGGTAAATGGCATTGGAATACTTGCCAAAATAGTGTCCAGTGGCACCTCCCACAAGCTACTTGAAATCTTTTTGTAGCTTGGATTATGCTTTAAATAAATACTGTTGTAATACAAGTTGTTTTTTCCCTTTTCAATTTGCAAAGAAACTCCTCCGAACTTTCTGAAAAAATCGAGGTTATTTTCAATTGAATCGGCGTATGAGCCTTTTAGAAAGTAGTGGAGAAGTTTAGGGCTGCGGGCGATATTGCTATACAAAGTAATGTTAGATTGATCCGATAGGTTTTCTTTAAAGCCTTCAAAATGTTCATCGCTCGCAAGCGTCTTATTGCCTTTCCAGTTATTTATAAAATCGCGCATTGCAGCCAGTTGGTCGCCGAATACAACATAATTATTGGCAAACATTAAATAGTTGCAAGCTACGGCTTCAAAAGGTCGCCCAAAAGCTTGGCGCATAAACCCACGATACCGCATGGCATAAATCTCAACATCGCGGTAGGTTGTGAGCGAGTCTGCTTCACCGTCTGAGCCTAAGAGAGGCCGCATACTTTCTAAAAAGGCTGTTTTATTTATTATTCGAATGAGCCCAAATGTTTTGGATTGAATAGCTCCAATTCCTTGGCCTTTTATATCGGTTTGAACTTCAGAAATACACATAGCAACCTCCCCAACCATATGCTTTGCTAATAATTCGCTGGTATTCACACCAGCGGATTTTAAAGTTTCTAAAGCTTGATTTCTTGAGTTGAGTTTATTGCGAACCATGAGATAGTTTTGATAGGCCACATCATAAGATTTATAATCGCTAATGCCATAATGCAATAAGAAGGATGTTGAAGCGGGAAGAACATCAAGAACGTCAATGTTTTGCGAAGTTTGGTTGTCGAATACGGTTAAAAATCCACCCATAGAATCAATGGCGTGGCTGTAACCGTTCAGTAAAATTCCGTTAGATTTTGCGATAATATCCAACTCTGTCCAACCGGCAAACGATTCTAATCGGGAGAAAGCGTTTTTTCCATTTTGTTCGACATACTTGCTTAAGAATTGAGAAAAATATTTTTGATTGATGTATAAATTAATGTCTTTTGATTGCCCTGCAGTAGCGTATACTTTTTTGAATCCAGCATCATCAACTTTTAAGCTAATATCACTGTTGATTTGACGCACAGCATCTTCTATTCCCATTTGAGCATCTGATACCAGCAAATAGTTTTCGTAAATGGATACAAACCAAGTTTCATTTTCTTTGGACGTGTAGGTTTGGATAGTTGAACCATCGTATTTTTCTTCTTGATTTAAAGCACCTTGCCCGAACAGTTTATTGACTTTGTTTTTGAGCTCCTTGTTAGAAACCTGATTGGGAATTAAAACTGAAAAAAGCCACGAGTGCTTATCTTTTCCTGTTGGGACAAGAGAGGCAACTAACCGTGTTTTTTCCCAACGCAGATCGAAGAAGAGGTCACTTGATATTAAGCTGTCTAGTTTCTTGAGTCGAGTATCAATTTTTTTCGTCCAGCCAATTTGCTTCAATTCGTCATATATAAGATTGGTCGTTGAAATGGATTGAAAAAACTGTTTTGGGTTTTTAATATCATAAACCATTGCTGCTTGGTAGGGTACTGCTGCAAAATAGTCTTCGGTGGTGCGCTTGTTTTCGTTGAATCTGGTGTACATAAAGAACACCAATCCGCCAAAGACTGCAAGTAGAAGAAAAAGTAAGATTTTACGAATCATAAACCATAAGAATTCAGCGTAAAAGTATAATTAGGCATTGATGGTTCCTTATTAATCGTAAGGAGTTATTAAACATTGACGTTTGATAGAGAATGTATAGGATATTAATTTGTAAAGACCCAAATGTTCAGTCATGCTGAATTTATTTCAGCATCTCTTCATGGTTATTAATTTGTTTAGTTTCTCTGACTCATATTGAAAGAAATACCGTCGTCTCTATTGCTAATTGGACTTATTTTCACTTTAACTAAACCTTCCTCCACTTCCGGCAATAAACGAAAAGTCATTCTATGGTATTTGCTCGGGCCAAATTCACGAATTCCATTTCTATGCTGTTTGGTAGGGTATCCTTTGTTCTTTTTCCAATGATACATTGGGAACTCCATATCCAACTTTTCTAGGTATTCGTCTCGGTAGGTTTTGGCTAATATAGAGGCCGCTGCAATACTCAAGAATTTAGCATCTCCTTTGACCACTGTTGTGTGTGGAATAAATTTGTAGGGGTTAAATCGATTTCCGTCAACAATAATGTGCTCTGGTGTAATAGCTAATTTATCTAACGCATGGTGCATCGCCAAAATGGAAGCTTGTAGAATATTGATTTCGTCAATTTTTTTATGATCCAAAAAAGCAACGCCAAAAGCCAATGCTTTTTCCTCAATAATATGGCGTAGTTCGTTCCGGTTTGATTCCGTTACTTGTTTGGAATCGTTGAGCAGTTTGTGCTTAAAATTCTTTGGGAGAATAACTGCAGCTGCGGTTACAGGTCCAGCCAAACAGCCTCTGCCAGCTTCATCGCAGCCTGCTTCTATTAATCCTTTTGTAAAATAGTTTTTAAGCATTTTGTCAACCCAATAAGAACCAATGCTAACTCAAATTTTTAAGAGCTACTAGAAAATAAAAAGTAGTCTACGCCTGCTGTTGAACAACGACCCATTCGCCAGTACCAATCAGTGGCTCAGCTTGTTTGTATTTCAAGGTTTTTTTCTCACCTGACATTACGTGTTGTATATCAACTTTATCGTTTCGGTTTATTTTCTTTTCTACACGAACAGGCTCTCTTTTCTCTTGTCGCTGCGCTGAAGGATCATTGTAATTAGATTCCGTAGGTAATTGCTCTGGAGCATTAGGAACAGAACCTCGTCCAGTTTGAGTTCTTGGTGCCTGAGTTCTTGGTGCTTCACCTTGTCTTACTGCGCTATTGTCTTCGGGTAAGGAGGCTTTTGCCAAAAAGGAAGTTACCTCGTTGTTTACTTTAGCCAATACCTTTTTGAACAATTCAAAAGATTCGAATTTGTAAATCAACAATGGGTCTTTTTGCTCATAAACCGCCGATTGTACTGACTGTCTAAGGTCATCCATTTCTCTCAAATGCTCTTTCCAGTGTTGGTCAATCATGGCTAATATCACACCTTTTTCAAGTGCTCTTACTGCCTCAACACCTTCGGTTTTTACTCCCCGCTCGATGTCTGCTGTAACCTGAATAGACTTGCGCTTGTCTGTAAATGGAATTACAACGCGTTTAAAACTGTTGTCTTTTTCTTCCGCAATACCTTTAATTACTGGAAATGCACTTCGCGCAATTAATTTGGACTTTTCTTCATAAGAAGAACGTACTTCTGAATATAGTTTTTCGCCCAATTGTTCGGGATCCGTAGACAAAAATTCTTGTTCGCTAAAAGGTGATTCGATTCCAAAAACCTTAACTAACTCCAGTTTAAAGCTCTCGAAATCTTTAATATCTGAATAAGCGTAGGCCATATCATAAGCCACATCATTCATCATGTTGGCTACATCTACTTGGATTCTTTCTCCATATAGCGCATGCTTTCTTCTGGTGTAAATTACTTCACGTTGAGAGTTCATTACATCATCGTATTCTAACAATCGCTTACGCACTCCAAAGTTATTTTCCTCTACTTTTTTCTGCGCTCTTTCAATTGATTTTGAAATCATGCTGTGCTGAATAACTTCACCTTCCTCAAGACCCATTCGGTCCATAAGTTTAGCAACTCTATCCGATCCAAACATCCGCATCAAGTTATCTTCTAATGAAACAAAGAATTGAGAGGAACCTGGATCTCCTTGACGACCTGCACGACCACGTAACTGCCTATCAACTCGACGAGATTCATGACGTTCTGTACCAATAATGGCTAAACCACCAGCAGCTATAACTTCAGCAGATAATTTGATATCTGTTCCACGACCAGCCATGTTGGTTGCAATTGTAACCGTACCACCTTTTCCAGCTTCGGCAACAACGTCCGCTTCTTTTTGGTGCAACTTAGCATTCAATACTTGGTGTTTAATGTTTTTTCGTTGCAACATTCTACTTAATAATTCTGAAATCTCAACAGAGGTAGTACCTACCAAAACAGGTCGACCTTCTTTTACCAATTTCTCAGCTTCGTCAATTACAGCATTAAATTTTTCTCGAACTGTTTTGTAAACAAAATCTTGCCTATCGTCTCTCGCAATTGGCCGGTTCGTTGGAATAACAACAACGTCTAGTTTGTAAATTTCGTGGAATTCACCAGCTTCAGTTTCCGCAGTACCCGTCATTCCAGCTAACTTATGGTACATTCTAAAGTAATTTTGGAGGGTAATTGTTGCGTAAGTTTGAGTAGCGGCCTCAATTTTTACGTTTTCCTTTGCTTCAATAGCTTGGTGAAGGCCATCTGAATAACGTCGCCCGTCCATGATACGACCTGTTTGCTCATCAACAATTTTAACCTGATTTTCCATCACGACATATTCTACGTCTTTTTCAAACATAGCATATGCTTTAAGCAATTGGTTAACAGTATGTATACGTTGACTTTTAGCAGAATAATCGCTAATTATTGAGTCCTTTTTAGCTAATTTTTCTTCATCTGAAAAATCAGATTTTTCAACATGATCAATCTCAACACCTATATCAGGCATGATAAAGAAGTTGGCGTCTTCTGACTCCCCAGTAACCAATTCAATGCCTTTTTCAGACATTTCAACAGAATTCTGCTTTTCATCAATAACGAAAAACAACTCTGAGTCTACAAAAGGCATTTCTTTTCCTTGATCAGCAATATAAATTCCTTCGGTCTTAGTCAATTGAGCCCGAATTCCTGGCTCACTCAAAAATTTAATGAGCGCTTTGTTTTTAGGCATTGCGCGGTATGCACGGTATAATGCTAATCCACCTGCTTCACGTGATTTTTTATCAGCGCCATCAGCCAATTTTTTCTTTGCTTCTGCAAGCAAAGCATTCAGTAGTTTCTTTTGATGGTTGACTAAAACTTCAATTCGTGGCTTTAATTCCATGAATTCATGTTCGTCACCCTTTGGTGTAGGACCAGAAATAATTAACGGTGTTCTTGCGTCATCAATTAATACTGAATCCACTTCATCAACGATAGCATAATGTGGTTTTCTCTGAACCAAATCTTCAACCGAAGTAGCCATGTTGTCTCTTAGGTAATCGAAACCAAACTCATTGTTAGTTCCATAGGTGATATCAGCAGCATATGCTTGTCTTCTGTCTTCAGAATTGGGTTGATGTTTGTCAATGCAATCGGTGGTTAATCCATGGAATTCAAAGATAGGTGCGTTCCATTCGGCATCACGTTTCGCTAGGTAATCATTAACCGTTACTAAGTGAACTCCTCTTCCAGTCAGCGCATTTAAGAAAACGGGCAAAGTAGCCACAAGGGTTTTACCCTCTCCAGTTGCCATCTCAGCTATCTTGCCTTGATGAAGCACCATTCCACCAATGATTTGAACATCATAGTGAATCATATTCCAAAGAATTTGAGTTCCAGCTGCATCCCAACTATTTTTCCAGCTGGCTTTTTCACCGTTTACTACAATGTGTGGTTTTGTGCTTGCTAATCGTTTATCGTTCTCAGTTGCCACCACCTCAAGGCTTTCGTTTTCGGTGAATCGACGAGCCGTCTCTTTAACAACTGCAAAAGCATCAGGTAAAATTTGCAATAAAATCTCTTCTATTTTTTCTAATATAATTTTATCCAGTTCATCAATTCGAGCATATGCAGCTTCTTTATCTTCAATTGAGAGTGCATCGTCGTCTTGAGTTTTTGTCTTTAAATCATCAACTTCTTTTTGTTCTTCGGCATAATGAGCATGAATTGTTTTTCGCAATTCTTGAGATCGAGCGCGCAATTCATCATTGCTCAGGGAAGTTAGTTTGGAATAGGCAGCGTTGGTTTCTTCAACGATAGGTTTGATTTCCTCTATATCTTTTTCGGATTTATTCCCAAAAAACTTAGCGACTATGTTCGTTATAAAATCCATTATTTGGAGTATGTTTTTACTTTAAAAAGGCTGCAAAAATAGCAGTTTTGGCGGGATAAAAGCCGTGTTTTCATAGGTTTAATATGGTAAAAAAGAACAATTTAGATATCGTAATATGCTTTGTTACTTCTTATAAAATTACTTTAGATTCAACCTACAAAACTTAAGGGCTATCTTCTAATAACTCATAGTACTTTTGCAAGATGGAAAAACGTGGCGGTAAACGAAGCGGTTTAAAAGGTGGGGGCAAGATAAGCCGGAGATCATCTAGCGGCATTGGTAGAAGTAATGACGACAAAAAACCGATTGGTAATCCAAATTCGAAACGCAGTTCAAGAAGGGAAGCTGCAGAAGGTGAAGAGAAAGACAAAAAACCATTTAAGAAGTTTGAAAAAAAACCATTTGAGAAAAAGAAAGTTGAACGCGGTTCCAAAATTGGCGATGGTAAAGGAGGGCGATTAGCAGCTCCTAAGTCAAGGTTTAAGGATGAGTCTAGTGGTGCGGATCGTATTCGCAGACCTCGTTTAAAAGGTAAACCCGCCACAGCTAGACCGGCTCCGAAATCTCAAAAGTCGGCAGAGTCTGATGTACATGAAACTCGATTAAATAAATATATAGCATCAAGCGGAATTTGCAGTAGAAGAGAAGCCGATAAGTTGATTAGCGAGGGTATGATTTCTATTAATGGTGAGGTAATCACTCAACTAGGAACTAAGGTAATGCCAGGGGATGAGGTGCGATATGCTGGAGAAAAGCTTGTATTTGAGCGCTATATTTATGTTTTACTGAATAAACCTAAAGACTTCATTACTACTGTTGATGACCCCCAAGGCAGGAGAACGGTTATGGAGTTGGTGAAAAATCATATTCCAGAACGAATTTACCCAGTGGGCAGGTTGGATAAAAACACAACAGGGCTGCTGTTATTAACAAATGACGGTGATTTAGCAAAGAAGCTTACCCATCCTTCTCATGGTGTTCGAAAAATATACCATGTACATACCGATAAGCCGGTTAGTAAGTCGGAGTTGAAGCAATTGTCAGAAGTTGGTGTAGAGCTTGAAGATGGTTTAGCAAGATTTGATGCTATTGCTTATGTAGGTGCTGGTGAAAATAAAAAGGAACTGGGTGTTGAATTGCATTCGGGTAAAAATAGAATTGTAAGAAGAATATTTGAAGCGCTGGATTACAAGGTGGTAAAATTGGATCGAGTGAGTTTTGCTGGGTTAACCAAAAAGAACATTTTAAGAGGTAAGTTTCGTCATTTGAACGAACGGGAAATTGGGATGTTGAAAATGATTAAGTAAATTAGAGAAAGCAACAAAAAACGTTAAAAAAATGATGTTGATTCTGTCAAAAGCAACCATTGAAAACGTATACGCGTGTTTTGTTCTTGCCAATGGAGCAAGAATGGAAGGAATCGAATCAGAAATTTTTTGTACATTTTTTGGTTTAGAAGCAATAAATAAAAAGAGATTGGACCACTTGCACGTTGCAACCGTAGGGAATCCTGCAATGCATATTCCAACTATGATAGGAGGACTGCCAGGCATGGAAGCCGTTGCAACAAAAATGATGATGGCCGAAATGGAGAAATTGGACATTCCTCCGGTTGGAGAGTTTCTAGATATTCTAAAAAGCCTCCGGCACTAAACTTTGGGCCTGTAAATTAGCCATGGACATGTTCAAATTGAAAAAAGAAGACCTTTACGATGACATTGATGGAGTGCTTACCGTCGGGGACTTTTATACGAGAGCTAAAGGTGAAGGTACACATCTGCTTTTTGTCTAGGGCCTGAAACGCGATATCTTCAGATAAGTGTTCTGAAAATTAGCTTTGCCTTTTGTAATTATGAAAAGCTAATATTCAATTCAACGCTGTAGTGTTAGCAGAATACTAAAAGGTGCAATTATTAAGTTATATAGCCTTCTAGATTTGCTTTATGCGATTTTTTCGATATTTCATTTTTACAGTGCTCTTTTTAGTAGTGGCATTTTTGGGAGCCGGGTGGCACTTATCTCAGAAGTATAGCGGAAAGATTCAAAAAATTGTACTTCAAGAATTAAACAATAGCCTCAATGCTGAAGTAAGCGTTGAGGCTATTGACTTTTCATCATTTCGTAAAATCCCTTATTTAAGCCTCTCCTTTACCGGTGTTTTAATAAAAGAAAGTAATGACTTTACCACCAACCCAGATACGCTGCTTTATGCCGAGAATTTGAGTTTTCAGTTTGACTTGTGGGATATATATAACGGCAAGTATAAGTTGCGGCATTTGGATGTAGAATCGGCCAAATGTTACATGAAACAAAATAAGTCCGGCACTCCAAATTACAAGATTTGGAAACCAAGCCAAGAGACGGCCTCGGTTGATATTTCATTTCGATTGGATGCGGTTAATTTGAAAAACATTAAGTATCTGTATAAAGACTCTCGAAACAGAATTCTTGTGAAATGCGACGTGGAGAAACTCAAGGTTCAAGGAGATTTTTCATCGGACCAGCTAGAGCTTAAGTTTAAAGGAAATGCCCAAAACGCAACCGTTTTAGCAGCAGGAGTTTACGCGCTTAAAGGTCAGTCAGTTCAAGTTAACTCAGGAATTACTTACCACAATAATGAAGCTACGTTTGAATTGCAAAATGGAGCAGTAATAGTAGACCAAACTGTCGATTTGACCCTGGGTGGATTTATTGCACCAAAATCTTATCAGTTCGTTGCAAAAACGGATAAAGCGAACTTGGAGCAAGTGCTTAATTTATTACCTGACTCTTGGGATGAATATTGGACTAGTTATGCGCCAACGGGCACTGCAAAAATCAACTTTAAAATAGCAGGAAGTTCTTCTGAAACCCCTAAAATTGATATTGGATTTGAGTTGTTTAATGGAAGTTTAGTAACTAAAAGTGATAAAAAAATTGAACTGAGTGCTTTGAATTTATCGGGCTCATACTCAAATGGAAAGCGAAGAAACTCGAGAAGTTCTAGCGTAGAATTATCTGGAGTTTCTGGTCAGTTTCCTTCTGGAGCGTTTAACGGAAATGTAAAGGTTTCCAACTTTACAGACTTGAGAATACAAGGAAATATTGAAGGAAGCCTAGCATTAAATGAACTTATGCAGTTTCTAAATCTAGATAAGATAGAGAGCTGCAATGGAGCTGTGATTTTTAACATTGGAGGCGATATATATTGGGATAGGATTCTCGAAGAGTCAGTAGTTCTTTCTAAAAGTAAATTAGAGGGTTCGGCTCAATTTAATGATGTTGCGGTGAAGCTGAAGTCTAGTGTTTCTGCTTTGAAAAACTACCAAGGAAAAGTAACCTTTGATAAGCAGCAAGTGCGTTTTGAAAAAAGCGAGGGTCAATTAAATTCTACCAATTTTTTACTGAATGGAAGTGCGGATAATTTTTTTCAGTGGGTATTAGAAGAATATGAATTGCTTAGAATTGTTGCAGAGGTAGAAGCAGATAACGTGATATTGGAAGAGTTTTTGTCCGTCTCAACAGCATCTGAGGAAGGAACCACACGTTCACTTGCGATACCGGGAATAGAGTTACAGCTTAGTGCAAAAATTGGTAGGTTAAGCTATGAGGGTTTTAAGGCTCAAAATGTTGAGACCAAATTGTTTGTAGGACAAAAAAGCTTGAAAGCTAATCCTGTAAAGTTAAATGCGATGAATGGGACGGCACGAGGTAAACTTGCCTTAATTCGATATGAAGAGGGTTATATTATGAGTTTTACGGGTGATTTTGAGTCGGTAGACATCAATGAATTATTCACACAATTTAAAAATTTTGGCCAACAGGAAATTAAGGCTGAAAACATTTCAGGTGTAACGAATATGAAGCTGAATTTGGAAGGGGAGTTAAATGATAATTTTGAGATATTACCAGCGTCAGTTGCAGCTAATGCGCATATCGATATTTCAAACGGGAAACTTACAAATTACAATACCTTACAAAGTATCTCGGATTATTTTAAAACCAATATTGTACTTAAAAAGATTTTTCACGCTGATGATTTATCAGAGCGTTTAAAAGAAGTGAGTTTTGATCGATTGGAGAATGATTTATTTATTCGCGATAGCGCTCTTTTTATTCCTAAGGTTCAATTGAAATCGAGTGTTCTAAATGTCAACGTTTCAGGTAAACATAGTTTTAATGATAGCATTGACTATAAAGTAGATTTTGATATTTCAGATTTGCTAGTTAAGGATAGAAATTTCGATACTGAAAATGGAGAAGTGGTGGACGATGGTACAGGACGCTACCGAGTTTTTATGTTGGTCAAGGGTACAACAGATAACCTAGAAATTGAGATAGATAAAACTGCGAAAAAAGCGTACAAAAAACATCAGCGTAAACAGGAGGGTCAGGAATTTAAGCAGGCATTAAATAAAGAGTTTGGTTGGTTTGAAAAAGATATAACTTTAAAAGATGACGGTCGCAAAACAAAATACGATATAGAATGGGAAGAGGCGGAAGACGATACAACCACTTTTTCGAAAGTTGAGGTTGATTCAAAAGATGCGAGGCCTAAGAAAAAAAGGAAATGGTTGCAACCAAATGAAGAGGAGAAAGAGTTTTTTGAATTTAAAGATGAAGATTTTTAAATTTTCTATTTCTTGCTCTGCTTTTCCTTCTTATTTTTCTTTTTAGCTTTCTTTTCTTTTTTCTTTTTGTCCTTTTTTAAAGTCTTATCTTTTTTAGTTTTTTTCGGCATTATAGGGCAGTCAGAGCAGGCAGACTTTCCTTTCTCTTCAAACTTTTTGCAGCATTTTTTATTTCGCCCCATTTCTTAACTATATATCTTGCTGGTGGACTCCATAGGTCTCGTTTTCCTCCACATTTCCAAGTGGTTCAAAGTGAATCATAATATCATAAACGTTGTCTAAATTAGCTTTAATTGCATTTTCTACCTCAATACCTATTACATGTGCTTGTTTCATGGTAAGGGACTCATCTAATTCGATGTCTAAATCAATCATTAATAAATTTGATAGTCTTCTGACACGCAAACGGTGAGGATTGTTCGCTTCCTTCACTGAATTTACAGCCTCAAATATTTGAGCGTAAATAGCGGTATCATCCACACTATCCATAAGTTCAAAGCTGGTTTCTTTAAACAGTTCGAAAGCAACTTTAAGGATCCAAAGGCCTACCAATAAACCAATAAAATGATCCAGCCAATCTTGTTGGAGCTCGTAAGAAAAACTTACCCCAACTAATACGCCTAACGAGAGAATAATATCGTTACGCATGTTGTGTGCATTCGCAATGAGCATTTTACTGCTGATTGATTTCCCTTCTTTCATTTGCCAGTACGAGAGGATAAGTTTTACCACAACTGAAATTAAAGTTACCACAATAGCTCCAAATGCAGGAATGTGGCGCGAAGTGCCATTCCATAAATCAATTACAGAAGAAAATACCAGTTGAGCTCCAATGAAAAATATAAAAAACGAAAGTAGCTTTGTAGCCACCGCCTCTGCCCGATTATATCCATAGGGAAATTTTGGGTCAGGCGGTCGAACCATAATTCGAGCAGCAATTAAGGTAATGAAGTAGGTGCCAACGTCATTTGCACTGTCTATGCCATCTCCAATAACAGCCAATGAATTAAATACATAGCCGCCACCTATTTTAGAAATAGCCAAAAGTGAGTTAACCCCAATTCCAATCCATGAGGCTCGAATAATGCGTTTCTGGCGATTCATTGAGTTATTTCACCAACTTAGAAATAGCTTTAAACTGCTCTGTTCCTGATATTTTACAAAGCTCAAAAAGTATAGACTCTACCGTAGTTACTCGAATTCCTTCTGAAGCAAATCGTTGAAGCGCTATTTCCTTATCGTAAGGATTTCGGCTAGAAACGGCATCTGCAACAACTATTGGAGTATGTCCAGCATCTAACAAGTCAATAGCAGTTTGTAAAATGCAAACATGACTTTCAATTCCGCATAGAAGAACGTTTTTAATAAAATGCTCCTCAATCTTTAGGTTGAAATTTGGCTCTCCCATGCAGGAAAAAGTCATTTTTTCAATAGGCTCAAATTGGCCAAGACTTTCGGCAATGGGTTCAATTGTTTTTCCCAAACCTTTGACATATTGCTCCGTTACTATCGTAGGAACACTGAGAAGCTTTATCCCTTCAATAAGTGTCTGGCATTTTTTAAGCAGTTGTTCATTGTTATCGATAAGTGGGAACAGTTTTTCCTGAATGTCAATAACAACCAATTTAGTATGTTCTTTTAATATTCTCATGTTATCAAATAATGTGTGACATTTGTATTTCAAAATAACGAATTATGAAATCGATTTTAACCGTAGTCTCAGTTTTTCTTTTTCAATCTGTAATAGGTCAAATTACAGTTGATAAAAATTTCATGCCTAAAAGTGGCGATAAGGTTTTTTATACCAATGCTGAACTGGGCAATAGTAAAACTTATGAAGCTAAAGGTGCATCAGTAAATTGGGACTTTTCAAATTTGAAATTAGCCTTTCAAGATGCTGAGGAGTACAAGTCTGCGAGATCAATTAACTTTTTCTTTTTGACAATGGACTTTGGTGTAAAAGTGGCAGATTCATTGGGCTTTGGCACTATCATGATGAGAGATATTTATGACATTTACAATGTAACGAATGGCGCATTTAGAGCCGAGGGTCGAAGTATAAAATACAATGGGTTTCCAATTCCGCAGAATTACTCAGATAAGGATGAAATTTACAAGTTTCCATTGGATTACGGAGATATTGATACTTCTACTTTTAAAGTAGCTTTCAATTTACAAGGATTAGGCTCATTGATTCAACAAGGCACTAGAATTAATGAAGTAGAAGGTTGGGGCAGTCTTCAATTACCTTACAAAACGTTTTCAAATTGTCTAAAAATTAAAACAACCATTAATGGAATTGATTCATTAAAGTTTATGGGGATTAACTTGCCAATTCCAAACAGAAGAATAGAATATAAGTGGTTTGCTCCGGGTATCAAGAATCCAGTTCTAATCATTGCAGGAACCGTGTTAGGAAACCGATTCACTCCAACTAATGTCAAATTTCAGGAAGCAGAAAAGGAAATTGTAGGGTTTTATGCCACAAGGAAGGAATTGTTTGTCAATGAAACCACCCAGCTTAATGATACGTCAAGCATGTCTGGAATTTTCAGACAATGGGAAATTACACCATCAACCTATTCACTTGAATCTGGTGCTAATCTAGGCGATAGTGCTTTGCTTATAAGCTTTAATGAAATAGGTAAATACTCCGTAAAGCTAACTAAGCGAAATAGATTTGGAACTAAACTGAGCACTAAAAACGACTATATTGAGGTAAAAGAAAAGCAAGTTATTGATGTAACTTCAATAGCTGATGCCGAAGCAAATAAGGAAATTTTGATTTATCCTAATCCTTTTTCAAATAAACTAAACATTGAAACAGACTCTAAAATCAGTGCTCTCAGAGTGATCGATAATTTAGGCCAAACCGTTTATTTGGATAAGTTAAATAAGGGAATTTTGGAATTGGAAGATATTCCAGTAGGAGTCTATATTCTTGAACTTACTACTGAAAAAGGAACAGAAACGCGCAGGGTGATTAAGCAGTAGTCTTTTTTGCGAGATTAAAGAGTTCATCGTTTGTAAAAATGGTTACGCCAGGTTGGCAATTCTTGCTTAAATTAAACATAGCACTTGCAACAGTTTGTGCCTGAATGCTCTTGTACTTCTTAAGTGGTCCAACAAAAAAGATATTTAATACACTCATTAAGCCAATGGCTATTTTTTCGCCTAGCCTAAACTCAGGTCGATTACCCATGAGTAAACTTGGTTGTAAAATGGAAACTGAGGGAATATTAAGGTTTGATATAGCTTCCTGCATTTGCCCTTTTACTTTACTATAAAAGACAGATGACTTTGGACTGGCGCCCATTGCACTTACCACTACAAATTGATTAGCACCATTGACCTTTGTCCAATTTGCTAGATTTACCACATAATTGTAGTCAACCAGCTTAAATTTTTCTTGAGTACCGGCTTTCTTAATGGTTGTCCCTAAGCAACAAAATACAGTATCAATGGAAGTATTGATTTTGAATTTTTTTAGGTCTGAAAAGGCCACAATGTGTTGTTCAATTTTTGAGTCTTCAATTTCTAGTTTACGCCGACCAATTAAATGAATAGATTTTATCTCAGTATTACTTTGTGCTAACTCAAGCAGCTCACTACCAACCAAACCAGATGCTCCCGCAATTAATATATTCATTTGTTTTCTATGCAGGTTGATCAACCCAATCTCCGTGTTCTTGAATTAAAGAAATAAGGTCATCTACAGCTTGAGCTTCAGGTACATTGCGCTTAATAATTTCTTTTTCTTTGTATAGTGAAATTTTCCCAGCACCAGTTCCTACATAACCGTAATCAGCATCAGCCATTTCTCCAGGCCCATTAACTATACAACCCATTATGCCTATTTTCACACCTTTAAGGTGCTCTGTTCTAGAGCGAATTTTAGCCGTTACCTCTTGTAAATCGAATAAAGTTCGCCCGCAACTTGGGCACGATATGTATTCAGTTTTTGATATTCTAGTTCTTGTCGCTTGCAAGATTCCAAAAGCAGTTTGGTTAATCATTTGTTCCGAACCACAATTCTCTGCCGCTATAAAAACACCGTCTCCAAGCCCATCAATTAGCAATGCTCCCATATCTGTTGCACTTTGTAATTGAAGTTCATCTGCAGTCAAGTTACCATAAGCACGACCAATAATTACTGGAGTTAGGCACTCAGCATTTATTAATTCAATAATCAACCTTCGCTGTTCAGCCATGCCATGTTGATTGTCCGTATCTAATAACAATACAGCGGTTTTATCTAATTTTAGTTGTGAAATAAATTTTTCACTTAAATCAGAAATGCACGCATATATAAAGTTTAGTTTGGATGACTTTTCTTGACCCAAGAGGTATTCAGAGGCATTCAGAAAAGGGAAATGACGTGGTTTTTCGCGATTTTTTAACCATGTTCTGTGTGTTTGCACAACACCTAAGGTTCCTGGAATAGCAAAGTTTACTTCATGATTATTTACGAAAATATAATCTGCGGCTTGATCGGTTATATTCCATTTGTCTAGTGGTACAGAGTATTGGTAGCCGTATGCAAATAGACTCGAGGGCTTGATTTCCTTTTTCAGTGATAAATCTGCTAGAACAATTGGTGAAGATTCAGAACCTATATTTACAACTTGATTCGTTGCTCTTCTTTTGTATTCAAAAGGTTCAATAGGGTAAGTTTCAATTTGAATAATGGAATTGTGACCAACACGACTACTGTAACGAGCGACCAATGCTTCTGCAACGGGAATTTCAAATTCAGGCTCCTCGGTTAATGAAACACGAACGGTGTCACCCAATCCATCTTCTAATAATGTTCCAATACCAACTGCCGATTTTATTCTACCATCTTCTCCTTCACCAGCTTCTGTAACACCGAGATGAAGTGGGTAGTTCATTCCAGCTTTTATCATATGATTTACCAACATTCGATAAGCCTGCACCATTACTTGAGTATTGGAAGATTTCATGCTTAAAACAATATTGTGATACCCTTCAGACTCGCATATTCTCAAGAACTCCATCGCAGACTCAACCATGCCAAGCGGTGTGTCTCCATATCTACTCAAAATTCTATCGGACAAAGAACCGTGGTTGGTGCCAATTCTCATAGCCGTTCCATGTTCTTTACACAATTTTACTAGGGGAAGAAAGCGCTCTCGAATTCGAGTTAGTTCTTTATCATATTCATTATCGGTATACTCAATATGCTCAAACTTCTTTTTGTCAGCGTAATTTCCGGGGTTAACTCGAACTTTTTCTACAATTTTAGCTGCTATTTCTGCTGCATTTGGAGTGAAATGAATGTCCGCAACCAGTGGTGTATTATAACCGCGTTTTACCAACTCTTCTTTTATATTTCTTAAGTTTTCAGCTTCCCGTTTGCTAGGTGCAGTTATTCGAACAAGTTGACATCCTGCATCAATCATTCGTATCGATTGAGCAACAGTTGCTTCAGTATCCATAGTGTTGGTTGTTGTCATTGACTGAACAACAATTGGGTTTTCACCTCCAATTTTCAGATTCCCAACAGTTACCTCTCGTGTTTTAAATCGGTTGTATTGTGTGAGTGAATTACAATATTGTTCTTTCTTCATTTTCTTTTGTCGGAGTATAGTAATAGTTAGGAATTGTAATTATTACAACATCTTAATCGTCAGAATTGTTTTCGCTTTTGACTTTAATTATTCCAAACTTTAGCAAGTATTTTTCAGTGATTGGACGCAATGAGCCTGCATAGAGTTCAGTTAAATCGCCACTAAGGGCTACAGCCACTAGTACAAATGTTAAGTGGATTTTTATTTGAAACTTAAGCATAAGCATTACGATGACCCCCATAAACAGGGCAATTTCCACTAATTGTATCGTTTTCGTAATTAGATCAAAATACATTTTTCTTTTATCGGCAATGAACAAGAATAATGCAACGTTGAGGTAAGTAATAACCACAAGTAAAAGCATTGTCATCCATTCTGGAGTTTGGTGAATATATTTTTTGTCCATGATCATGGAAATTATGTTTGCATGCACAACGACTCCATAAGTGTCGGGGTATGCTCTTCCTGCAACACGAGGGTTTTGAGGAGTGTAGAAAATATCCACTAGATCTCGGTCTCCAAGCTGTTGACCAATGTAGCCCATTAAAACTATTTTGTCTTTCATTACAGAAAGATCTCCTATTTCGCCTAGAATTTGATGCGCATCAAAAGCGGTAAATTTCCTGTAATTCCCTGTCCAATTTATAGTTTCGGTCAAGTGGCCTCGCGCTTTGAGAAATTCAAAAGCTTCTGGCTTTGCCAATTCAACAATTTTTGTTGAGAAATTTGGGTATAATGAGTCAGTATTACCTAAATATTGAAATGGATAAAACTCCTTTACAGTTCTGAAGCCTTGACCTTTTGCACTGCTCAAAACATTTGCAAAACCATTGTTTGCCGTTTCGTTAAACATTGGATTTGAGAATTGAAGAGAATCAAAAACATCCTTAGTCTCATCGGTCGTTACCAGTTCGTTTACTAAAACCAAATTTTTTGTTTGTGACAATGCCATTGCTAGAGGAAAGTCTTGAGCGGGGCCTTTCTCTTTCCGAAAAAACGCATCAATTCCCACTACCTTAGGCTCATATTTATTGATTATGTCTAACATTTGAGCAATTTCTGCTCTATTTTTAAATTGAATATTAACTAACACCACATTAGTGTCTCTTGCAATTTGAGATGGGTCGCGCAAATAATCGACTTCATCAGAGGATAAGTTTTCGTCTACGGGTGGCTGAGAGAATACTACGTCACTCATTTCGAAGTCCTCAAATGCCTTTGCAATAGGGTCAAAAAGATCGGTTTCGATAGGAAGATGAGTAAATACAAATACGAATAAGCCAATGTATCCAGTACATAACAGCGTGTTCAGTCCAGATAAGTATTTCATTTCATGGAGATTTTGAGAAAAACTAAAGTACTTAAATAACCTTATTTTTTGGTAACATAATGTTTATTTTGTGCGTAGACCGTGTAATAGTATAATTGTAATAATAAATCTAAAATCATGAAAATAAAATTGTTATCCCTTGTTTGTTCCCTTTTTGTTGTTGCAACTAGTATTGCTCAGGGAACTTTTACCGTTTTATCTGCCAAAGGTGAAAATGTTGTTCAGAAAGGTACAGAATATGAACCATTAGGCCCAGGTATGAAGCTACCAGCTAACGCTAAAATTATGTTAGGCGAAGGTGGTGCAGTTGAGTTAAGTAGTGCAAGTGGTAGTAGTGTCAATTTGAATACTCCAGGTATCTATACCATGAATGATGTAGCTGGTAATTTTAAAGCTGATAATTCTGGATTGGCTCAACGTTATTTGTCCTATGTTTTTAATGAAATGACAGCTGACAATAGCGGAAATACTAGTAACATGTCAATTACGGGTTCGGTTGAAAGGTCTTTAGAGAATAATGGAATAAGTCTGTTTTCTCCAGAAAGCACTTACTTTATGCAAAAGGCTACAACTATTCAATGGTCTGCTGAGGCTGATTTAGGTGAATGTAAAGTACAAGTTTTGAACTTATTTGATGAGCCTGTAATTGAACAGATTGTTTCTGGTAACGCTGCCACTTTGGATTTGTCAAAAGTAGAATTTGAAGAAGATGCGATTTACAAATTGGTTGTAGTTAGTAATGCAAACCCTAATATGAAGTCGGGTGAATTAATTTTAAGAGTTCCTTCGAAAGCAGAAAGAGCTCAATTTGAGCAAGACTTGAACGAAATTGATAAGAGTAAAGACGAAGCGTCTCCTTTGTACCATGCTTTAATGGCAAAGTTTTGCAAGGTAAATGGGTTATATGTTGATGCAGTTGCTCATTTTGAAAAAGCTTTAGCTTTAGCTCCAGAATCTGAAATGATACGTATAGAATATGATGCATTTCTTGAACAAGCAAGCGTAATTGAATCAAAAAACTAGTTTACACTTTATAGAATTGAAAGCCGTGTTCAAGTAATTGAATGCGGCTTTTTTGTTTAAGAAAGTTCCAATGTACAAATAGAATCAGCGACATTTAGGGTATAATTTGCACCTAAAATGAGAGGAGTGTTTATGCTTGTGTGTCCAGCTGGAAAACCAAAAGCTACTGGAATGTTTAAATCCATTAAATGCTGTGCGATTAAATCATAGCTAGCAATTGAAAACCAATTAGAAAGGTCAGTCATGTCTGTAAACCCGCCAATCAACACTCCTTTTAGGTTAGCGAATTTTTGACTTTTTTGAAGGTGAAACAGCATCCTATCTAGTTTGTAGTTTTCTTCGCACAAATCTTCAATAAAGAGAATACTTCCTTCAGTTACAACATCACTGTTGGTGCCAATTAAATCAGATAAAACGGATAAGTTACCTCCCACTAATTTTCCTGAAGCTTTACCCAATTGATTAAGCGCATGAGAATCAAAATCTATTTGTTGCCGTTCTCCAAAAAGAATGGTAATTAATTGGTTTGCAGAACTTAACTCCTCAGGTCTATTGATGATATTGAGAGGCATTGGCCCATGAATGGTCATTACAGAATAGTTTGAGTTGATATGACTATGAAATACCGTAATATCACTATAGCCGACGATCCACTTTGGTTGTTTATTTAAAGATTCAAAGTTGATTTGGTCTATTATTCTAACAGAACCGTAGCCACCGCGAGCACAAAAGATAGCTTTAACATGATTTGAGTCTAGAGCCCACTGAAAATCATTTGTTCTTTCGGAGTCAGAACCTGAGAAGCGGTTCCAAGAATTAAACACATTTGGACCGAGTAGCACTGTTAAGCCGTGTTGTTCCAGGAAATCAATCGCAATTTCAATTTCTTCAGGGGCGATTTTCTTTGCTGGGCTTACAATGGCAACGGTGTCTCCTTTTTGTAAATATGGAGGTCTAATCATAGGATTCAGTATATTTTTGTTTCTTTTTTTGAATCACGATAAAAGTAGCAAATAGCTATGAGCGAACATACCAAAAAACATCTTGTTACTGCAGCATTGCCATATGCAAATGGACCATTACACATTGGTCATATTGCAGGTGCTTATTTGCCTGCTGATATTTATGTGCGTTACCTTAAATCTATTGGAGCTGATGTTGCCTTTATCTGCGGTTCTGACGAACACGGCGCTGCAATAACTCTTCGCGCTAAAAAAGAAGGGACAACTCCAAAAGCTATCGTTGATAAATACCATGAATTAAATAAACAAGCCTTCTCTGATTTTGGAATTGAATTCGATAACTACAGCAGGACAAGCAACGAGATTCATCACAAAACGGCTCAAGACTTTTTTACGGTATTAAACAATAAGGGTGTATTTGAAAAACAAACTACTGAACAATATTTTGATGAAGAAAATCAGCAATTTTTAGCCGATAGATACATAATGGGTGAGTGTCCGAATTGTCATTCAGATAGAGCATATGGCGATCAATGCGAAAAGTGTGGTAGTACATTAAGTCCTTCGGATTTAATAAATCCTAAATCAACCATAAGTGGAAACACTCCAATTTTGAAAGAAACTTCGCATTGGTACTTGCCCATGCAAAAAGAAGAAAAGTGGCTTACCGAGTGGATTGAAAACGGTGTTTTGGATAACAAAATTCAGCACGACCCAAAACTTTGGAGAAATCAGGTTATTGGTCAGTGCAAGTCATGGATTGATGGTGGTTTACAAGCTAGAGCTATGACGCGAGATTTGGATTGGGGAGTAAAAGTGCCAATTGAAGGCGCTGATGGTAAAGTGCTTTATGTTTGGCTTGATGCTCCTATCGGCTACATTTCTGCCACAAAAGAATGGGCCGAAGAAAACGGTAAAAACTGGGAAGATTATTGGAAAGGAGAAGATGTAGAACTGATTCATTTTATTGGTAAAGACAATATTGTGTTTCACGCTATTATATTTCCAATAATACTGAAGGCCCACGGAGATTTTGTATTACCAACGAATGTAACCGCAAATGAGTTTTTAAATCTAGAGGGAGATAAACTTTCAACGAGCAGAAACTGGGCAGTTTGGCTGCATGAATATTTAGAAGATTTCCCAAATAGACAAGATGAATTGCGCTATGTTTTAACCTCAATAGCTCCTGAATCAAAAGACAGTGAGTTTACCTGGAAGGACTATCAAGCAAGAGTTAATAACGAGCTGGTAGCTATTCTCGGGAATTTCGTTAACCGTGTGGCAGTATTAACACATAAATATTATCAGGGAGAAATACCACAAGTCCAATTTGCTAGCGAGGAGATTGATGTTTTGGGAAAAGCTAAAAGTTTAGCTCAAAAATCGGGAGATTTAATCAAACAATTTAAGTTTCGCGAAGCACAAAATACCGCAATGGGTATTGCACGGATTGGTAATAAATACCTTGCAGATGTTGAACCTTGGAAGTTGTATAAAACTGATCCAGAGCAAGTAAAAGTTATTATGGCTTTAGCAATAGAAATTGTTTCGTTGCTTGAAGAAACATTAAAGCCTTTTCTGCCGCAAACATCAGGTCGATTGAACCTACTTTTAAATGATAGAAAGAAATTGAATAATGCTGAGTTACTATTCCAAAAAGTAGAGGATAAAGATATTGAGGTGCAAATTAAAAAGTTAGCAGATAATAAAAAAGCAAATGCTCTGGAGCCCGAAAAGGCGCCTCAATTACCATCAATAAATTTTGAAGATTTCACTAAATTGGACATAAGAGTTGGAACTATATTAGAAGCTGAAAAAGTTCCTAAAGCAGACAAACTGCTTAAATTACTGGTAGATACTGGATTGGATGAACGTACGGTTGTTAGTGGAATTGCTGAACATTATTCGGCTGAAGAAGTAATTGGAAAAAAGGTAAGCATATTGTTAAATTTAGCGCCTCGAAAAATTCGTGGAGTTGAATCTCAAGGAATGATTTTAATGGCTGAAAATACAGAAGGTATGCTGAGTTTTATCTCTCCAGAAAAAGAGGTGGAGAGTGGTTCAGAGATTAGGTAATTTAAATTCAAGACCCTTCACAGTAGATAGTATTTAAAAGGCCCCGTAGTTCAATGGATAGAATAGAAGTTTCCTAAACTTTAGATACAAGTTCGATTCTTGTCGGGGCTATTTTATGTTGATTATCAGCTATTTATTTTTAAAATCTGTAACAGATTTTAATTTTAATAGAAAAACTTATGTCATTTTTAAAGCTTTTTTTTTCAGGAATACTACTGTCATTCACGGTAACGAGTTGTAACACTCTTGGGTGTATGGATGAAACGGCTGAGAACTATAAGGCTAATGCTACTGAAGATAATGGAGAATGCGTATACATAAACGGTTGTACTGATGAAAATGCCTTGAACTACAATGAGGATGCGACCAAAGATGATGGTACATGTCAGTTGGATACGACTGGGAGTGTCATTTTTTGGACGGATGGACCATTCATGGGTGGAACTAGCTCTATTAAGGTTGATATAACGAAGGAAGTTGCTAGTAGTGCCCTTGGTGGTGCTGCTGAATTTAAAGAAAGTTTGGAGATAAGAGAATATCATGGAGAGTCACCAGGTTGCTCGGGCTTTAAGCAGATTTTTAAAGCAGCTCCGGGAACATATAAATATACAGCCTCTTCATCAACGTACTTTGACGAAGGTTGGGAAGGGGAATTTACAGTTGCTCTTGGTCAATGTAAAAATAAGTTGTTAAAGCATGTCCCAAAGATTAAATATACTGGAACGTATGATAGTTATAAAGGAGGAAGTGATAATAATGAGATTTACATTGTAAATAAGTATAGTTATGAATACAGAGTTTATGCATTTACTATAGCAGGTTATGATGTTAGTGTTAAAGGGAATTCTACAGCTAGAATCCGTAATTTAAGTGATAATGGTGATTGGAAAATCAGAATTTCAAAAAATTCAAAAGAAAGAGGAACTGGCAACTGTGAGGGATTTAGTGCAGATCTCATCACAGGAGTAAACTTTCAAAGTGGACTCGTTTACAAAATTGTTATTGGCGAATAGCTTTTTGCTAAGTGATTAGAATTAGGCTAAGGTTCCTTGGCAACTACTTCCTGCTCCTGCGGTGCAGCCAAAGCAATGGTTGTTTACCTGAATATTCCTTTCTTTTAAGGCCTTAAGATTAAATTCTGAAATATGTTGACTGCCTTTTCCAGCCGTTTTCATTTCTAACATTTGGTTAAAATCGCAATCGTACATATAGCCTTTCCAGTCAATAGAAATTGTGTTTTTACACATTATACCTTCCACTGCAACAGAGTTAAACGCACCAACTAGCTTTTCCATATAATCTTCATAGTTCTCAGAAGCTATAAGGTAGTCCAGAAATCTAGATATAGGCAAATTGGTAATTGCAAATAAATTATCGAATTCGATATCAAAATCTTCTTTTAGTGCAGCTTTAAATTCCATTTGAAGCCCATTTTGATCCCCAGGTAAAAAAGCGCCGCTTGGGTTATAAACTAAATCAAGGATTAAGCCTGTCTCAGGATTAGCATAACCTACCTGGTTAAGCATTTGCAAAGCTTTAATAGACTTGTCGAAAACCCCAACTCCTCTTTGGCGGTCTGTTTTTCCTCTTTGATAATAAGGCAATGAAGATACAACTCTTACTCTATGCTTGGCAAAAAACATAGGAAGATCATGGTACGCTGGATTCGCTAAAATAATGGTAAGATTCGACCGTACAATCACTTCTTTAATTCCTGCTGCAACTGCATTTTCGACGAACCATCTGAAATTCGGATTCATTTCGGGAGCACCTCCCGTTAGGTCAAGTGTATGTATATCATTCCTAGCTATTACATTAATGCATTCTTGCATGGTTTCCCTAGTCATGATTTCTTTGCGATCAGGGCCTGCATCAACGTGGCAATGCTTACAAACCTGGTTACACATATAGCCAACATTCACCTGAAATACTTCCAAATCGTTTGGCTTTAATGGCCATTGATTTACTTCTTTTAGATGCGCTTCAAAAGATGCTAATGAACCTGTTTCAAAAGCACCACTATTAAGCACCTTTAATTGTTTTTCAGTAGCTGAAAAATCATGCTTTCTATCTTTCAACGATTTAATCATAAGTGCACTTTTTTTACTTATCTGAGTTTACATACTCAGTTTTTTGGCTTTTTTCATCATTTGCGTTCCATGTACCATTGTCGCGCCGCCACGAATTGCACCAGCCACATGCACGGCTTCCATCATTTCTTCTTCATTACATCCCTTTTCTAGAGTATCAACAGTATAGGCATCAATACAATAAGGGCACTGAACCGCGTGTGACACTGCTAATGCAATTAAAGATTTTTCTCGAGCGGTGAGCGCTCCCGGTTGAAATACATCACCGTACCAATCGAAAAACTTATCACCTAAATTTTTATTCCACTCTGTGATTTTTCCAAAGTTTTTTAAATCTTCGGGATCGTAGTAACTTTTTTGACTCATTGCGTTATTCGTTTAAATTCCAATTATAATCAAGGTAATCTACATTAGCGTTCTCAGGGATTTTTACTGAAGCATATTTGTTAATAAAGTCAATAACAGTTTGCCCTTCCAGTTTAAAGTCCCCATTGTACCAGCTAAATAATTTGCTCAGTTTAGGCTGGCTTGGATCACTTAAGTCATTTTTAATTTTGAAACTTAAAAAGTATTTAGTTTGATCCGTAAGTTGAGCGTCCAGTTTTTCTGCAGTGTACGCCTCAAAGCGCAACCTTGGACAAGATACAGAGGCACAGTTTACTGCAAAATGAATTCGTGGCTCCTTAAATTGACCTCTAATTTTTTGATGTTCAATATTATTTAAGTCCAATTCTTCGTAGCCAATTTTGATAAACTTTATATCCCAAGAAGTATTTACTTTATAGATGGAGCCTCCTAAGTCTTTTATGCTTTCCACGGGGTAATGTTTAATAATAAGCTGCACAGTAAAGGCATTATATGCATTAATCCAATACGCTAAAGTTTCGTCTTTTGTCCAAGAAGATTTGGGCGGGTTATTTGATAATAGAGTAAGATAAGAAGTTAAGTGTTCTTTATCCTGAATAATTCCTTTGTAATTAACATTTCCGATTTCACTGACATGCTTCTTTACTAATTGGTCCCATTGCTTATGAGAAACCTGTCCCGATAGGTTTAAGGTGAATGCCCCAAAAAGTAAAAATGCTAATAGTTTCATTGCAAAATAGTTTTTACAAACCTAAAGTTGTTTTGTTTGCATTCTTGTAACTTATCTTACAAACGGGCTAAAAGCAGGTGAAAGGAAATGGGAAAGAATTTCTATTTCAACAGTGCGGCTTGCAATTATGCTTGCTTTTCACTGCAAAATGCTAATGATAAAGAATCGAATCTTCCATAAATTCTGCAGATGAGTACTGTGCTAGTTTTCCGAAAACTATTGTTTACTTTTTCTTTTGAGGGGTTAGTTTAGCCTAAGGCTTCCGTCTAAATTTGTAACTATGAATAAATTGATACTTCTATTTTTCTCGGTTTTTTTAGCGCAAACCTCGAATGCACAATCCGTTTTTAAATTCACCGATTTTCACGACAAGGACAGTACAATTAAACGCAGTGAAGGAACTTACTACTATGGGCTAGAAGAGGGGCTTTGGAAATTCTGGTACCAAGACGGAAAGATTAGGGAAGAGGCAAACTATACAGAAGGTAAGTTGAATGGGTCGGTAAAAATTTGGTACAATAACGGTGAGCCGCAAAATGAAGGTTTTTTCCGATTCAATATTCAAGATAGTAGCTACACTTCATGGTTTAAAAATGGCCAAATAAAGTCTAAGGGTCAGTTTGATTATGGTTTTAAAGATAGTTTGTGGAGTTATTATTTTCCCAATGGTAACTTATACAAGCAGGAGTTTTGGGATAAACGAGATGTTAAATTATTGGTTGCAAATGCACGAGATGGATCTCCAACTTTAGCATCGGGTAGTGGTTATGTAAATAAATATTTAGGTGACAAAATAGTATCTGTTTTAAACTATTCCAATGGTATTTTGAATGGCGAATTTGTGTCCTACTATGATTCAGGAGTCAAAAAGGAATCCGGAAACTACAAGAATGGTGAAAAGTCAGGAGATTGGATTGTTTTTTATGAATCCACTCAAGTAAAGAGAAGAGAAAGTTTTGCGCAAGGTGCACGCGAAGGTAATATGGAGGCATTTTTCGAAGATGGAAACAAAAGAGTCGCCGGTGCTTATGTGGAAGGAAAGAAAAATGGATTTTGGAAGTTTTGGAGTGAAAATAATAAGGTTTATATGCAGGGTTTCTTCCTGAAGAATTATCAAGATAGTATATGGACTTATTTTTATGAGAATAGTGAGCAAAAAGAATCTGAAGGATTTTTTAAGGAAGGGAAAAAAAATGGAGAATGGAGCTTTTGGTATAAAACGGGTGAAATTTGGCGAAAAGGAGTCTATTTCAACGGACAGAAAAGCGGGCTGTGGACTACTTGGTTCGAGTCAGGTCAAAAACTTCAGGAAGGGAGCTACTTAGACGGAAAGGAGCAGGGCTTGTGGACAAGTTGGTATGAATCAGGAGCTAAAAAGGACGAAGGTAACTTTGAGGCTGGTTTGATGGAAGGGCATTGGAAGGGCTGGTATGAAAATGGAAAAATGAACTATGAAGGAAACATTGAAAACGGATTAAAACAAGGCGATTGGGCATTTTGGTTTTCTTCAGGTCGTGAGCGTGAAAAAGGCGGATATGATAAAGGGTTTAAAGATGGTCACTGGCAATATTTCTACCCCAAAGGAGGTGTTAGGCAAGAAGGAGCACACAAATACAACCGCCAAGTTGGTGAATGGAAATATTACCTAGACTACGGTCAACTTCAGAGAGTAATGAATTATAAGAAAGGAAAGCTTGATGGAAAGACGGAAATCTACTATCCAGGCGGTTCCACTATGGCTATTAATTATTATAAAGCAGGCAAGCAGCATGGTACTTGGAAAATTTTAAAAGAAGATGGTTCTGTTTTAAAAACGATCAAGTACGATAATGGTAAGAAAATCAGAAATTAAGGGTTAAAAATATTCAATAAAAATTGTACATTTGCGCCGTTAAAACGCTAAGGCAATTAAAGAAAGAGGGTTTTTTTCCCTCTTTTTTATTGGTTAAAAGTCTGGTTTGATTACGAAAGAAAAAATAGAATCGTTAATAGAAGAAAAATTGGTAGGAACTGATTTTTTTGTTGTCAGTATTGATATTTCTACCGCAAACAAGATATCGGTTGAAATGGACGGTGATAATGGCTTTCCTATTAGTGAATGTATAAACTTTAGCCGTCAAATCGAGAAAAGCTTCGATCGAGAAGTTGAAGATTTTTCACTTGAAGTAAGTTCGCCTGGCCTAAACAAGCCCTTTAGATTGACGCGTCAGTATTTGAAAAACTTGAATAAGCCAGTTGTTGTTAAAATCAACGAAGGTGATAAGGTAAAAGGAGTGCTGACTTTTGCTGATGACAATAAAATTAGCGTACAGACTTCTCGCAAAGAAAGGCTGGAGAAAAAGAAGAAAAAAGTAGAAATTGTTGAGGATGTGGAAATCCTTAGAGAGGATATATTAGAAACAAAATTGGTTATAGAATTCTAAATTAGGTTGTTATGAATACCATTGAATTAATCGAATCCTTTTCGGATTTTAAGGATTTAAAAAACATAGACAGAGTAACTATGATGAACATTGTAGAAGATGTTTTCAGAAGTGTACTCTCGAAGCAATTTGGTGATGCTGATAATTTTGATGTAATTATTAACCCGGACAAGGGTGACCTCGAGGTTTGGCATAACAGAGTTATAGTGCCAGATGGAGAAGTAGAAGATCCAAATTCTGAAATCTCATTAACAGATGCTCAAAAAATTGAGCCCGATTTCGAGGTTGATGAGGATGTATCAGAAGAAGTTCAGATTGAAGATTTTGGCCGAAGAGCAGTTTTAGCGCTCAGACAAAATTTAGCTGCACGTATTCATGATCTTGAAAAAGATGGTATATACAAGAAGTACAAGGACCGTGTTGGAGATATCGTAACTGGCGAAGTTTATCAGATTTGGAAAAAAGAAATTCTGTTGTTAGATGATGAAGGTAACGAATTAGTGCTTCCGAAAACGGAACAAATCCCTTCTGATTATTTCAAAAAAGGCGATACTGTAAGAGCAGTTGTAACTAAAGTAGAAATGAGAAATGGCTCGCCAATTATCGTTTTATCTCGAACTTCTCCAGCATTTTTGGAGCGTTTGTTTGAGATGGAAGTGCCGGAAATTTTTGATGGGTTAATTACCATTAAAAACATTGTCAGAGAACCAGGTGATAGAGCAAAAGTAGCTGTTGAATCTTACGATGATAGAATTGATCCAGTTGGAGCGTGTGTTGGTATGAAGGGTTCGAGAATTCACGGTATTGTTCGTGAATTGAGGAACGAAAACATTGACGTAATTAACTATACGTCGAATCCAACGTTATATATCACCAGATCATTAAGTCCAGCAAAAATCTCTAACATCACCTTTGATGAAGAGAATAAAAAAGCAGACGTTTTTTTAAACGCCGATCAAGTTTCATTGGCTATCGGAAAAGGTGGATTTAATATTAAACTAGCAAGTAAATTAACAGGGTATGAAATTGATGTTTATAGAGAATCAGACGCGGATGCTGATGATGTAAACCTTGATGAATTCTCTGATGAAATAGAAGGATGGGTAATTGATCAGTTGAAAGGCATCGGCTTAGATACGGCCAGAAGTGTTTTAGATCAGGACCCTGCTGATATTGTAAAAAGAGCTGATTTAGAGGTGGAAACGGTAGAAGATGTAATTAAAGTCTTAAGATCGGAGTTTGAATACTAGTGAATAGCATTTAAACAGAGTTTTATATTTGCAACAATTGGTATTAGCGAAAGCGTAACAAGTATCGGAAAAGTTTTATATGGCAGTAGCGCACAGATTAAGTAAGGTAGCAAAAGAGCTGGGAGTAGGCGTAAACACAATTACTGATTTTCTAAATGAAAACGGAGTAGTATGTGATGGAAGACCTACGGCCAAGATTGATGAAAATGCGTATAACCTTCTTCTTGATCAATATTCAACAGACAAGAAAACAAAGGAAAAGTCGAAAGAGCTAGCCCAAAATCGCGAAGAACGCGTTACAATAACTATCGAAGACCAAAAACTTGATGCTAAAGAAGAGCGTTTTGAGGATGTGGACGAGATTGTCATTACAAACACCCAAGTAAAACCAGTCGTTGATCTTCCTAAGGAAGAAAAGAAGGAAGAAGAGCCTCCTTCTCAGGTAGCAGAGGAGCCTAAGCTGGAAGAAGAGTCTAGCGATGGTGGCCCAAAGGTTTTAGGTCAAATAGACTTATCTTCAATTAATCAAAAAACTCGACCGTCAAAGAAAAAGAAGGAGGAGCCTAAAGAAGCTGAAAAACCTAAAAAAGAGGAAAAGAAACCTGCTGTAGAAGACAAGAAAGAAAGTTCAAAAGAGCTTGAAGCACCAAAAGAAGAAAAGAAATCGACTACTAAAATAGAGGATAAGCACGAAAGGATTGAAACAAAAGTTGAGAAGCTAGCAGGTCCTAAACATACTGGACAGGTAATCGATCTAACGAAATTCCAGAAGCCGAAGAAAGCAAAACCAGTTGCATCTTCAAACGAAACTAAGGATACTGAGGCAGGCAAGAAAAAAAGGCGAAAGCGTATTCAGACAGGCAAGCCAAATGTTATTCAGTCTGAAAAGCATAGAAAGGACACTCGTGGTGGAAAAGGTAGAGGTCGAAAGAACGAGCCGCCAGCGGAGGTTTCCCAAGAAGCTATTCAAAAAGAGATTAAAGAAACGCTTGCTAGATTAAGCGGTGGTGGAGGAAAATCAAAGTCTTCAAAATTCAGAAAAGCCAAGAGATCTGCTGTTAGTCAGCAGGCTGAAGAGGAATTAATTAAAGCAGAAGAAGAGAAAAGCATTTTAAGAGTTACCGAGTTTGTTACGGCAAATGAACTTGCAACTCTCATGGACGTGTCTGTAAATGAGATTATCTCTGCTTGTATGTCATTGGGATTGTTTGTTTCAATAAATCAGCGATTAGATGCAGAAACGTTAACGGTTGTTGCTGATGAATTTGGTTTTACCATTGAGTTTACTTCTGGTAAATCTGAAGAAGGCGATCTCATCGAAGAAGATAATGAGGAAAACCTTGGCACAAGACCGCCAATTGTAACGGTTATGGGTCATGTTGATCATGGCAAGACATCTTTACTTGATTATGTTCGCCGTGAAAATGTAATTGCAGGCGAAGCAGGAGGTATTACTCAGCATATTGGTGCGTATAAAGTTCAACTGGAGAGTGGTGGTACCATTTCTTTTTTAGATACTCCTGGTCATGAAGCATTTACCGCAATGCGATCTAGAGGTGCGCAAGTAACCGATATTGCGATTATTGTGATTTCAGCGGATGATAGAATTATGCCGCAAACTAAAGAGGCTATAAACCATGCTCAAGCGGCAGAGGTTCCAATCATTTTTGCAATTAATAAAATTGATAAAGATGGCGCAAATCCTGAAAAAATAAAAGAAGAATTGGCTTCTATGAATTTCTTAGTTGAAGATTGGGGCGGTAAATACCAATCGCAAGATATTTCAGCGAAGAAAGGAACTAATGTAGCCGAACTAATGGAGAAAGTGGTGCTGGAAGCAGAGTTACTTGAACTTAAGGCTGACTCTAAGAAAAGAGCTACGGGTACTGTAATCGAAGCTTCTCTTGATAAAGGAAAGGGATATGTGTCTACTTTATTAGTTCAAGGTGGAACGCTTCGAATTGGAGATATTTTCTTAGCTGGGGCGCATACCGGTAGAATTAAGGCCATGTTTAATGAACGTGGAGTTAACGTAGAAGAGGCAGGACCATCTACGCCAGTAAGTGTATTGGGACTAAATGGTGCTCCAAGTGCTGGTGATAAATTTACGGTTATGGAAGACGAGCGTGAGGCAAGAAATATTGCACAAAAGCGTTCGCAATTGCAGCGAGAGCAAGGAGTTAGAACTCAGAAGCACATTACACTTGACGAGATTGGAAGGCGTATTGCTATTGGAGATTTCCAAGAATTAAATATCATAGTAAAAGGTGATGTAGATGGTTCTATAGAAGCTTTATCGGATTCTTTACTGAATTTGTCTACAGAACAAATTCAAGTCAATATTATACACAAATCAGTTGGGCAAATAAGCGAATCTGACGTTTTATTGGCTTCGGCGTCTAATGCTATTATAATTGGGTTTCAAGTTAGACCTTCTACCTCAGCACGAGCATTGGCAGAGAAAGAAGAAATTGATATTCGATTGTACTCAATTATTTATGCTGCAATTGATGAGGTTAAGCAAGCCATGGAAGGTATGTTGAAACCCAAAGTAGAAGAGCGTATTGTCTGTAATATTGAAATTAGAGAGACTTTCAAGATATCGAAAGTGGGCACTATAGCTGGTTGCTTTGTATTAAATGGAACAGTTAATAGAAATACCAAGATTAGATTGATTCGCGATGGGGTTGTAGCCCATACTGGTTCACTGGGCTCGCTAAAGCGTTTTAAAGACGATGTAAAAGAGGTTAAGAAAGGTTTTGAATGTGGTTTGAACATAGAAAATTACAACGACATTAGGGTTGGTGATATTATCGAGGGTTATGAGGAAGTTGAAGTTAAGCAGACACTTAATTAGTCTTGTTTTTCGATTTCATTCAAACGCAAAGGCGGTAATTCGACATCATCCTTAACTATAAAAGCATCCGGAAAGCTTTCTTTTAACTCGATAAAGAATCGCTCTGCTTCTAAGCGAGTTCTAAAATCGCCTACTCGCACTTTGAACGCAGGTTTTTTGTGGACAACATATGCAGGAACTTCATTGTAGATTGTTAGGAACTCCGTTTGAACTTCATTCGCCTGATCAAAGCTATTGGGTCCAGAAGATGAAAAAAGCTGCAGTCTGTAACCCTCAATACTGCTTTTGTTTTCATTGATAGTAATCATCCTTTCCTCCATTTCTTTGAGCCGCTCATCACCAATTACCTCATAGGATTCGTTCTTTTCTATAGATGTTTTTGCCGGGTGGTTTCCTGGAACTTGAGCAGAGGCAATTATAATTGGCAACAGGAGGCAAAGAGTAGCGAGAATTTTTATCATAATAATCTGTTTTAAACTAAAAAACGAAGGTAGTTTTTCATTAAACACAAACCATTCCTTTTTCATGGTATTGAATTTGAAACACTTGTGCTTTTTTCTTATTTAGACTCATTCTAAATTAATTAGCTTAATTCAAAAACAATACTGCACCGAGATGTAACTTAACGTTTGTTATAAATTTGTCATCTAAGTAAAATTGGGGTTGTTTAAAGATGATTTCGGTTGAAAACCTTTAAGAATATGAGCAAATTTCAGGGGATGTTTAGGATTGTAACCTACTCACTTTCAGTTGTTTTAATTACGTTTTTGCTGTCTAATTCGGCTGCCGCGCAAGACGGTGAAAAGCTGTTTAAAGCAAATTGTGCGTCGTGCCATAAGATCAATAAAAAGCTTATTGGCCCTGCGTTAGCAGGAGTTCAAGAGCGTTGGGAAGACCAAGAGGCGTTGTATGCGTGGATTAAAAATTCGCAGGACTATTTGAAGAAGAATCCTGATGATTCCTATGCTCAGGAATTATTCATTGAGTATAATAAGTCGGTAATGACTGCTCAAGCAGTTTCTGATGCGGAGATTGGGGCTATATTAGATTATATATCAAACCCTCCAGCGGATAAAGTTGCTCCGGTAGCCGTAGCGGCATCTGATACTGATTCCGCTCCAGCAGAAGACTACTCGACTTATTGGTTGTTGGGTTTAGTGTTGATTCTTGTAATCGTAGCTAAGATTTTATCTGGAGTTAGGGGGAGTTTAGAGCAAGTTAAACTTCATGCTGAAGGAAAAGATATTCCAGAGCCAAGAGGTCCTCTTGCTGCATTGAAAGATTGGGTTATTCAAAATAAGAGATATACGGTGTTGATCGTTATTGTGATTTTAGCATCTTTTTCAGTTAAGGGTTGGTTTGTATTGAAAGGTATTGGTGTTTATCAGGGATATGCTCCAGAGCAACCTATTAAGTTTTCACACAAAATCCATGCAGGAGAAAATGCAATCGAATGTGCTTATTGTCATCATTCTGCATATAAAGGTAAAAATGCAGGAATACCTTCGGTTAATGTATGCATGAACTGTCACAAAGGTATTTCAGAAGGTAAGGTCGATGGTCCTGTTGAGATTGCTAAAATTTATGATGCTGCAGGATGGGATGCTGATGAGCAAGCTTATACTGGAGTTGAGAAGCCTATTAAATGGATCAGAATCCACAATTTGCCGGATTTTGCATATTTCAATCACTCACAGCATGTTGTGGTTGGAAAACAAAAGTGTGAAACATGTCATGGTGAGGTAAGTGAGTATGGATATCCAATGAAACAATATTCAGAGTTGACTATGGGTTGGTGTATAGACTGTCACCGAGAGACTTCTGTAGCGATGGAAGGGAATGAGTACTATACCAAAATTCACAAGGAACTACTGGAACGGTACAAGGATGAGAAAATAGAAGCGTTCACCGTAGAGCATATCGGTGGATTAGAATGTGCAAAATGTCATTATTAAACATAGATCACCACGAATTATGAGTGACAAGAAATATTGGAATAGCGTAGATCAATTAGAGGATTCACCTTTATTTATTGAAGAAGCGCAGAAAGAGTTCTCTGAGGCAGTGCCTGTTGAAGATTTTTTAAGTAAATCGAACTTGACGGATACGTCTGCTTCAAGAAGAGATTTCCTCAAATTTATGGGGTTTAGTTTAGGTGCAGCTACTTTAGCCGCTTGCGAAACTCCTGTAGTGAAATCTATACCTTATGTTGTAAAGCCAGAAGAAGTAACTCCTGGAGTTGCTAACTGGTACGCTTCATCGTATGAAAGAGGCGGGGATTTCTCAAGCGTTTTGGTAAAAACTAGAGAGGGAAGACCAATCTTTATAAAAGCAAATGACGCATACCCAGAAGCAATGAGAGGTGTAACTGCTCGAATTAACTCTTCTGTAATTGAGTTGTATGATGATAATCGTTACCAATCTGCCCAGAAAGCTAGTACAAGTGTAAGCTGGTCAGAAGCGGACAGTGAAATAAAGTCTCAATTAGCTGCGATTAAAGCTAAGGGAGGAGTAATAAAGGTAGTTGCCGAATCAACAAGCTCTCCAAGTACTAAAGCTGCACTTGCGAAGTTTGATGAAATGTATTCGGTTGAAAAGGAAGTAGAACTTTTCGATGAATTCGGCGATGTAATCGGAGTAGAGGTTGTCAAGGAAAGCGCTATATTAACTTATGATGCAATAAATTATAACGGAATATTAAAAGCAAATAAGGCCGATTTTGGTACTGCGATAATTCCTACATATGATTTCTCTAAAGCTAAAACGATAGTTTCTTTAGACGCTGATTTCTTAGGGGATTGGTTAGATAGTGTTACTTACTCAAAAGGGTATACACAAAGAAGAAAACCTGACGGAGCTTGGATGTCTAAGCATTTCCAGTTTGAAACAAACATGACTTTGTCGGGTGCTAATGCAGATGTTAGAGGTGCAATAAAACCTTCTGATTTAGGGAATATTGCCAAAATATTACATGGTGCAATTGCAAAGTTAGCACGAAGCGCAGGTGCTTCTGGCTCTATATCTGATGACGATAACGAGGTTTCAAGTAAACTAGCAACGGCTGCAAAAGCATTGTGGGAAACAAAGGGCAAGTCACTTGTTGTATGTGGTTCAAATGACACGAATATTCAGCAAGTAGTTAATGGAATTAATGATTTGTTGGGTAATATTGGAGGGACTATTAGAATGGACCGTCCATTTAACGCTGTTCAGCTTAATCATTCAATGACTGAATTGACAAGCTCCATGAATGCTGGAAAGATAGATGCATTGATTTTTATGAATACCAATCCTGTTTATTCTAACGCAGCATTTGGAGCCTCTATAGGTAAAGTAGGGTTGAAAATTTCGTTATCTGATAGACCAGATGAAACTAGTGCAGTTTGTGATTTTGTTTGTCCAAACCATTTTTATTTAGAAACTTGGAACGATTATCAGCCATATGATGGCTTGTTCACAATGCAGCAACCTGCAATTCGTCCATTATTCAAAACAAGAGCAGCTCAAGAATCAATTTTGAAATGGTCTGGAGTTGAATCTTCTTATTATGATTTTATTCGAAGTACTTGGATGTCTACAGCGTTTGCTGGAATGGATGCTGTATCATTCGAAAACAAATGGAATAAAGCGGTGCAAACAGGAGTTTATCTAGCGCCCAAAAATGAACTTGAAGAAAGCATATCGTACACTAATAATGCCGCTAGTGCTGCAGGAAAGATTGTTTCTAAATCTGGTGCATTAGAAGTTAAGTTTTACACTAAAAATTCAGTAGGTACTGGTGCGCAAGCAAATAACCCGCACTTACAAGAAATGCCAGACCCAATTTCAAAGGTATCTTGGGATAACTATGTAACCATGAATCCTTCGGATATGGAAGGTAAATATGAGACTAGAACTGCTCAAGCTACTCCTGCAGATATGGTAACTGTTACGGTAAATGGCTATACCATGGAACTGCCAGTTGTTGCGGTTCCAGGTCAAAAGCTAGGAACTATTGGTATCGCCTTAGGTTATGGAAGAACAGTAACTGGGTCAGCTGGAAAAGTAGGAGTTAATGCTTATCCAGCTCTAGGATTAGTGGGAGATAACCTGTCTTACGGCAGCTCTAATGTTACCATCGCTGATGCTGGTAAAACTTATCAAATTGCTTCAGTTCAAACTCATCACACTATGATGGGAAGAAAAATTGTCAATGAAACTAATTTGGCAACTTTTAAGTCTATTGATAAGAACGATAAAGCAAATGGTTGGAATAAAGATACTGCAATTCCTGATGCTTTTGGAGAAGTAAGACCTGTTAAAGAATTGAATCTCTGGGAAGACTTTGCGATTGATAAAGGCCATAGATGGGGAATGTCAATAGATTTAAACTCATGTACAGGTTGTGGAGCATGCATAACTGCTTGTCATATTGAGAATAATGTTCCTGTAGTGGGTAAAGATGAAATTCGTAGAACGCGAAGTATGTTCTGGTTACGTGTTGATCGATACTTTACAAGTGACATGAATAAGGAAAAGGGCAAAGAAGAAGGCGTTGGTATTGTGAGTACTTATAAGCAAATGGAAAATGCGTCTGCCTATCCTCAAGTAGTTTTTCAACCGCTAATGTGTCAGCATTGTAATCATGCTCCATGTGAAACGGTTTGTCCTGTAGCTGCAACAACACATAGTGAAGAAGGCTTAAACCAAATGACCTATAATCGGTGTGTTGGTACTAGATATTGTGCAAATAACTGCCCTTATAAAGTAAGAAGATTCAATTGGTTCAATTACAATAAAGACTCGAAATTCACTGGAATTAATCCAGCACAAAACGAATTACAAAGAATGGTATTGAATCCAGATGTAGTTGTTCGTTCAAGAGGTGTTATTGAAAAGTGTAGTTTCTGTGTTCAAAAAATCCAGTCTGGTAAATTGGTAGCTAAAAAAGAAAGTCGTCCAGTTAAAGATGGTGATGTTGTTAGTGCGTGTTCAGAAGCATGTCCAACAAACGCTATTCAGTTTGGTGATTTGAACGATGGAAGCTCAACGGTAAGAGGAAACTTTGATGATGATAGAGCTTATCATTTAATAGAAGAAGTTGGTACACAGCCTAATGTAGCATACATGACTAAGGTTAGGAATACTGATAATTTAGCATAATAGAATTAAGAAAAATAATAATCCATGCATAAGGAATCAGAAATAAGATATCCGCTTATAATCGGAGACAAGACGTATCATCAGATTACTGAGGATGTCTGTGCACCGGTTGAAGGAAGGGCAAACAAGCTTTGGTATGCTTCATTTACAATTGCTGTAGTTGTTGCACTTTGGGGCTTAGGTTGTATTATGTATACCATAGGAAGAGGTATCGGAGTTTGGGGTTTAAATACTACAATCGACTGGGCTTGGGACATTACTAATTTTGTTTGGTGGGTTGGAATTGGTCATGCTGGAACACTTATTTCGGCTGTGCTTTTGCTTTTCCGTCAAAAATGGAGAATGGCAATAAATAGATCGGCTGAGGCAATGACCATATTTGCTGTTATGATGGCGGCATTATTTCCAGGAATTCACATGGGACGTATATGGATGGCTTATTGGGTTCTACCCTTACCAAATCAGTATGGTTCATTATGGGTAAACTTTAATTCACCGTTACTTTGGGATGTATTTGCAATATCAACTTACTTCTCCGTTTCTTTAGTATTTTGGTACATAGGTTTAATTCCTGATTTTGCGACAATTAGAGATAGGGCGACAAGAATAATTCCTAAATCGATTTATTCGATATTAGCCTTTGGTTGGAGTGGTAAAGCTAAACAATGGATTCGCTTTGAAGAAGTTTCTTTGGTTCTTGCTGGTTTAGCTACACCATTGGTATTTTCTGTTCATTCTATTGTATCAATGGATTTTGCAACTTCAGTTGTTCCAGGGTGGCACACAACAATATTCCCACCATATTTTGTAGCAGGTGCAATTTTCTCAGGTTTTGCAATGGTTCAAACTCTTTTGATTATTGCAAGAAAAGTAGTAAGTCTAGAGTCTTATATTACTAGAAAGCACATTGAATCAATGAATATTGTAATTGTGATTACAGGTTCAATGGTTGGTATTGCATACCTTACCGAATTATTTATTGCTTGGTATTCAGGAGTTGAATTCGAACAATATGCATTTTTGAACAGAGCTACTGGTCCTTACTGGTGGGCTTACGCAATGATGATGACCTGCAATGTAGTTACACCACTTATTTTCTTTATTGAAAAAGTAAGAAAAAGTATAGTTATTTCTTTTGTCATATCAATTTTTGTAAATATTGGTATGTGGTTCGAACGATTTGTAATTATCGTTACTTCGCTGCATAGAGATCATATTCCTTCAAACTGGACTATGTTCCATCCTACGTTCGTAGATATTGGGATCTTTATTGGAACAATTGGTATTTTCTTCGTGCTATTCTTATTGTATGCAAGAACATTCCCAGTGCTGGCATTGAATGAATTGAAGTCTATACTAAAGTCTTCAGGTGATAATTATAAAAAACAACAACATTAAAATTCGACTTTAAAATGAGTGTTGGAAAGAAAATATATGGTTTATACAATGATGATGCTATCCTTGTTGAAGGAGCAAAAGTTGTTGTAGCCAAGGGAATTAAAGTTAGTGATACTTATTCCCCATTCCCAATTCATGGAATTGAGAAGATTATCGGAATTAAATGGACTCGAATAGCTATTTGTGCGTTTTTGTACGGTTTAACAGGCTTAGCCTTAGCTATCACTGGAATGTATTACTTCATGATAATTGATTGGCCAATGTATATTGGAGGGAAACCAAATAATTACTTTCTTCAAAACATGCCTTCATTTGTTCCAATTATGTTTGAATTCACAGTTTTGTGTGCTGCACATGGAATGGCTTTGACGTACTTTTTAAGAAACTGGACTTTACCCGGGGTATCGGCAAAAAATCCTCACCCAAGAACAACAGATGATCATTTTGCAATGGAAATTGATCCTTCAGAGAATACCTCAATGAGTGTTGAAGAGATTCATTCTTTGTTAAAGGAAACTGGAACCGTAGAAGTTTTTGAAAAATAATAACATGGCAAGAACAAATTATACCACAACAGTTAGCAGCACATTAAGATTTTTCTTAATGATTGGATTTTCAGGCTTGCTTTTTGGCGCTTGCCAATCAGACCCGAATAGTCCTGGGGTTGAATATATGCCTGACATGTATCGTTCTCCTTCATTTGAAACTTATGGAGAAAATGAGATTTCAGGAAATAAGATTATGAGTGCTCGTATTCCTGCAACAAATACAATTGCAAGAGGATCGGATAATTTGCCTTATCCATATCCAAATACATTTGAAGGATATGAAGCAGCTGGTGCAAATTTGAAGAATCCACTTGAAGCATCGGAGCAAAATCTAGCTGAGGCGAAAATACTTTATACTAGATATTGTGTTCATTGTCATGGTAAGAAAGGCCAAGGTGATGGTACAGTGCCTACAAATAGTGAATACCCTTCACCTCCCTCATATTCAGAAGGCTTAAAGGATTTACCAGTTGGAAAGATTTTCCATACGCTTAACTATGGTAAAAATTTAATGGGTTCTCACGCTTCACAAATGACAAAGACCGAACGTTGGAAAGTGATATTGTATGTGCAAACACTTCAAAACCCGGGAGGAACTCAGGCTAAGGCAGAAGAGACAATCGTAGAAAATAAAGAAATAGAAGAATCTAAATAAAAGCGCTTTTTCAATGGAACAATTTACTATACCGAATAAAGTCAAAAGATGGTCAATGATTTTTATGATCATAGGCGGACTTGCGCTAATAATGGGTATTGCCTCATTGTTTATGGGAGGTGATGAACATGCTCATCATCATGCAGTAGCAAGGTTTTGGTCGAATATATTAATTAATGGTTTCTTCTTTTTTGGAATAGCTGCATGTGCAACATTCTTTATGGCGGTAAACTATGCAGCAGAATCAGGTTGGTGGGTTGTAATAAAGAGAATTCTTGAAGCTATCGGAAGCTTTATGCCTTATGGCGCTGTTGTTTTATTCATTGTTCTTTTAGCAGGAGCAGCGCATATGCACCATTTATACCATTGGATGGACCCTGCTGTTTCAGACCCTGATAGCCCTTTATTTGATGAGATAATCGCCGGAAAAACTGCTTATCTTAATGTTCCTTTCATGATCATTCGACAGTTGTTAATTATGGGAGGATGGATTTGGATGTGGAAACGTTTTAGAACAAGATCTCTAGAAGAAGATTTAGGTTTTGATAGAAGTCGACATTTTAAAAATGTTAAAGAATCAGCTATATTTCTAATTGCATTTGGATACCCTATTTCAACATTTGTACCGTGGGATTGGATTATGTCTATAGACACGCACTGGTTTTCTACTCTATTTGGTTGGTATGTTTTTTCTGGCTTGTGGTTAAGCGCAATGATTGTTGCAATTTTGATGGTAGTATGGTTAAAAAGCCTTGGCCGTTTGCAAGAAGTAAATGATAGTCATATTCATGATTTAGGAAAGTGGATGTTCGCTATTTCTTTTTTATGGTCTTACTTATTCTTTTCTCAGTTCATGTTAATCTGGTATGCAAACATTCCAGAGGAAGTGACTTACTTTCAAGCAAGGATAAATGAATACCCAATTTTGTATTGGGGAATGTTTTTCGTGAACTTTATCTTCCCTATGATTGCCTTAATGGATAGAGATAAGAAAAGAAATAGAATGATGTTAACGATTATGGGAATTATCTTGTTCTGTGGCCATTGGGTTGATGTATATATGCTAGTTACCCCAGGAACAATGAAACAACATGGACATATAGGATTGTTGGAAGTTGGAATGGCACTTGGTTTTGTGGGATTGTTTGTATTTGTGATAACAAAAACACTAGCAAAAGCTCCTCTTGTGGCTAAGAATCACCCATTCTTTGATGAAAGTGTTCATCATGAAATTCATTAATTGATTAACGGTTTAGATTTAAAAAACAAAAATTGACATGACTGCACTGTTACTTTCTTTAGTCATTATTCTGGGAATCGTTTCTATAGTTCAAATGCTTAGAGTGTTTGATTTATCGAACGCGATTAAAGGTACTGATGAAATTCACGTAAATAATCAAGAAACCAATAATATCCGTTGGGCATTTGTTGTGTTTTTTGTAGGTTTTTTCGCGTTCTTTATTTATTTAGTTGCTGAATTTGGCGATCAATTATTACCGCAATCTGCTTCAGCTCACGGAGTTGATTATGACTGGTTGATGAATTTTAACATGTTAATCATCACGATAGTTTTTGTAGTTACACACATAATCTTGATGGTTTTTATTGTGAAGTATGCTAAGAACGTCAGTCCTAAAGCGACATTTGTAACTCACAACAATCGATTAGAATTAATTTGGACTACAACTCCTGCGGTTGTTCTTACCATAATTGTGATTTATGGAATTTCAACTTGGAATTCCATGCTTATGGATAAGCCAGAAGACTCAATTAATATTGAATTGTATGCAAGACAATTTGACTGGACTGCAAGATATGCAGGTGAAGATAATATTCTGGGAAAGGCTAACTTCAGAATGATATCTGCAACCAATGCATTAGGAATAATAAACAGCTCAACTATTGACGATAGACTTAATCAGTATGATGATCAAATTGCGGAACTGGAAGCTAGTCGTGAAAAAGTATTCCCAGGTGGAGTGAGTGACGAAGAGATACTGGATAAAATCATCTTAGTTAAAAAGAATAGGTCAGCTGTTTTGAAGTACGAGGAACAAAGTAAGAATGAAAACTTCGACGTAGCTGATGATGATATTCTCACCAAAGTGGAGTTTCATATTCCAGTAAATAGATCGATAAATTTCTCAATAAGGAGTCAAGATGTACTTCACTCAGCGTACATGCCTCATTTTAGAGCACAAATGAATGCAGTACCTGGTGTAATAACGAATTTCTATTTTACCCCAATTGTTACAACAAAAGAAATGAGAAAGATTACTGGTAATCCTGATTTTGATTATTTGCTTTTATGTAACAAAATTTGTGGAGCTGCACATTACAATATGCAGATGAATATTATTGTTGAAACAGAAGAAGAGTATAATAAGTGGTTGCTCGAGCAACCAAAGTTCAACGTTGCGCAAGCACAATAAGAATTAAATAAGCGGAAAGAAAATGGCTGGACATAAAGAGACGTTTATTACAAAGTATTTATTTAGTTACGATCACAAGATGATATCTCGTCAATTTTTATTGACAGGTACTGCAATGGCATTCGTAGGAATGGCTATGTCGTTATTGTTTAGACTTCAGTTAGCTTTCCCAGGAGAAAGTTTTGCAGTTCTTAATTTCTTCCTAGGGGATAAATGGGCTCCAGATGGAGTTTTAGATCCAAATATGTATTTGGCTTTAGTAACGATTCACGGTACAATTATGGTGTTTTTCTTACTAACGGCTGGTTTGAGTGGTACTTTTGCTAACCTATTAATTCCGTTACAGATTGGTGCAAGAGACATGGCTTCGGGAATGATGAATATGTTGTCATATTGGTTCTTTTTCCTGTCTTCCGTAATCATGATTGCATCACTTTATGTTGAAAGTGGTCCAGCAGCAGCTGGTTGGACAGTTTACCCTCCTCTGAGCGCGCTTCCGCAAGCAATGCCAGGTTCTGGAACAGGAATGACACTATGGTTAGTAAGTATGTCGTTATTTATTGTTTCGTCTTTACTAGGAGGCTTAAACTATATCGTTACGATAATAAATTTAAGGACAAAAGGTATGAATATGCTTAGGTTGCCACTAACAATCTGGGCTTTGTTCGTAACTGCAATTTTAGGAGTGCTTTCATTTCCAGTATTATTTGCAGCAGCATTATTACTAATATTTGATAGAACTTTTGGAACATCGTTTTATCTATCTGATATTTATATAGCTGGCGAAGCATTAGATCACACAGGTGGTAGTCCGCTGTTATTTCAACATTTGTTTTGGTTTTTAGGGCATCCTGAGGTATACATTATTATACTCCCTGCTCTTGGTATCAGTTCTGAAGTAATTTCAACTAACTCAAGAAAACCAATTTTTGGTTATAGAGCAATGGTAGGATCTATTTTGGCTATAGGTTTTCTTTCGTTTATAGTTTGGGGTCACCATATGTTTGTAACGGGTATGAACCCTTTCGTGGGAGCTGTATTCACTTTTACGACATTGTTAATTGCAATACCTTCAGCTGTTAAGGCGTTTAATTATTTATCAACTTTATGGAAAGGTTCGATTCAGTATACACCTGCAATGATGTTTTCAATTGGAATGGTGTCAACGTTTATAACTGGTGGTGTAACTGGTATTATTTTGGCTGATGCAGCTTTAGATGTAAATCTTCATGATACATACTTCGTTGTAGCGCATTTCCATATTGTTATGGGACTGTCTGCTGTAATGGCAATGTTTGCTGGGGTTTACCATTGGTTTCCAAAAATGTGGGGAAGGATGCTAAATAAGAAACTGGGTTATGTTCACTTTTGGCTCACTTTTATCACTGCATATGGCGTTTTCTTTCCACAGCACTTTCAGGGTTTAGCTGGTGTTCCAAGAAGATATTATGCAAACACTGAGTTCCCGCTATTTGATGGATTAAGCGATATCAGTTACATGGTGACTATGTTCGCAATGGTTGGCGGGTTAGCTCAATTTATATTCTTGTTCAACTTGGTGTATTCAATGTTTAAGGGTCCAAAAGCACCTCAGAACCCATGGGGAAGTAATACATTGGAATGGACAACTCCAGTAGAGCACATTCATGGAAACTGGCCTGGAGACTTACCAACTGTTCACAGGTGGGCTTATGATTATAGTAAGCCGAGTAAGGATGGTAGCGATTACAGAATTCCAGGTCAAGATTTTGTTCCTCAAACAGTTCCCTTAGAGGAGGGTGAAATTGATGGAGAAGGTCATTAAGTGGCCAATTAACTTATTTGAATGTCCTATTTCTATTAAGATTTAGGACATTTTTTTTGTCTTAAATTTGGTTATGAAAAATTACCATGAACGATAATTTGAATCCAGAATCAGAACATTTAAACTCTACCGATAGGGATATAGAGAAAGTACTGCGACCTAATCGTTTTGGTGACTTCACCGGGCAAGAAAAAGTATTAGATAATCTAAAAGTATTTGTAGAAGCAGCTCTTCAAAGGGAGGAAGCTTTGGATCATGTTCTTTTGCACGGCCCTCCAGGTTTGGGTAAAACAACACTTGCGCACATCATCGCCAATGAATTAGGTGTTGGAATAAAAATTACATCAGGTCCTGTTTTAGATAAGCCTGGTGATTTAGCGGGGCTATTAACTAACCTCGAGGCTAATGATGTGCTATTTATTGATGAGATCCATAGATTGAGTTCTGTAGTTGAGGAGTTCTTGTATTCAGCTATGGAAGATTATCGAATAGATATTATGATTGATACAGGACCAAACGCAAGAAGTGTCCAAATTGATTTAGAACCTTTTACCCTTATAGGCGCCACTACTCGATCAGGATTATTAACCTCCCCATTGAGGGCTCGGTTCGGTATAAATTCTAGGTTGCAATATTATAATGCGGAAATTCTGACAAAAATTATTAAGCGAAGTGCGCAAATATTAGGCATAGAAATAGAAGATTTAGCGGCCAAAGAAATTGCAAGTAGGAGCCGAGGTACGCCTAGAATCACAAATGCACTTTTGAGAAGAGTTCGGGATTTTGCTCAAATAAAGGGAGATGGGCATATTGATCAAAAGATTTCTAATTATGCGCTTGAAGCGTTAAATGTGGATCAATCAGGTCTTGATGAAATGGATAACAAAATCTTGATGACCTTGATATCTAAGTTTAAAGGAGGTCCAGTGGGAGTGAATACTATTGCTACAGCGGTTGGTGAAGATTCAGGTACCATTGAAGAGGTTTATGAGCCGTTTCTTATTCAAGAAGGATTTTTAATGCGCACTCCAAGAGGTAGAGAAGTAACAGAGAAGGCATATACGCATCTTGGAGTCTCTCCACAAGCAAATCAGAATACACTCTTTTAATGCTTAAGCAAACGCGCTTAACACATTTAATAAAATCTGAGGCTCAAGAACTAGGGTTCGAACAAGTTGGTATATCGAAGGCCTCCAAACTTGAAAAAGAAGCTCCTCGACTTGAAAAATGGCTCCAAAATGGGTTTCATGGAACTATGTCATGGATGGAAAATCATTTTGAGAAAAGAATAGACCCAACAGAGCTTTTACAAGGCGCGAAATCAGTAATTAGTGTTAGCCTCAATTATTTCCCCGATGAAGTTCAGAAATCCGATTCACCTAAGATTTCAAAGTATGCTTATGGTGAAGATTACCACTTTGTAATAAAGCGAAAACTGAAAGAATTGATTAAGATTATCAGTTTAGAAGTAGGTGATGTAAATGCTAGAGCTTTTGTTGATAGTGCTCCTATTATGGATAAAGTATGGGCGGAAAAATCTGGTTTAGGCTGGGTAGGCAAAAACACCAATTTAATTCATCCAAATAAAGGGTCATTCTTTTTTATTGCAGAAATTGTTCTTGATGTTGAATTGGATTATGATAGTCAAATAAATGATTACTGCGGAACTTGCACAAGGTGTATCGATGAATGTCCTACAGGCGCAATTGTTGAGCCTTACGTTGTGGATGGAAGTAAATGTATATCATACTTCACCATTGAGTTGAAGTCAGAAATACCAATAGAGCAGCAAGGCAAATTTGAAAAATGGGCATTTGGGTGTGATATCTGCCAAGATGTTTGCCCATGGAATAAGTTTAGCGCTCCTCATGAGGAATCCGCCTTTAAACCGCATCCAAAACTACTTTCCTTTACTGGAAAAGATTGGGAAGAGTTGAGTGAAGATGTATTTAAAGAAATCTTTAAAAGATCTGCAGTAAAACGCACTAAATTCGAGGGGCTAAAAAGAAACCTTAAGTTTATTGGGAGTTAAAAAGTCCAATTAATACTTGCGCCAATTACGGAATTGAAAGCACCACCAAAAGTGCCATAGGGAGTAACTGCAACCGTTGAAACTGTAGATACTAATGATTGGTGCACCCGCACATTAACAAAAACTTTTTCACTGATATAGTAATTAATTCCTAGCATCGCATCGACTTCCCATTGTCGCCAATTGAAACCACTAGCCGGAACAACGCCAAAAGAATCCTCCTCCTTTGTATTGAATAACACTCCTAAACCTGGTCCAATTTCAAATAGAAATTTTCGCCATTGGTATTGATACAGAAGTGGTGCCTCAATGTAATCCAATTGAATTCTATAAGTCGTAAAAATTCCATTATCGGGATCACCAGGGAACCTTGACCCTTTTTGAATGTAGATTATCTCAAACTGAAGTTGCCCCTTTTCCTTAAAGCTTTTTTGTAAAAAAAAGCCTGCTTGAGGGTTTATTTTGTTGAAACCAGCATAACCATCACCAGCCATTTGAGAAGTGTTTATGCCTGCCTTTATACCTGCTTTAAATTCGGTTGATTTTGAGCTTTCTTGAGCGGAAATATAAAAAGTTAAGCAAGTTGAAAAAAATATCAGCGCAGTTCTAATCATTATTCACTGGTTACATGAACTTCTTCTGCTTGATAAATTTGGCTATTGTTAGAATTACCTATAAAAATAACTACTGTGCATTTATCAGGGTTCCATTCTTCTTTTAATTCATAGCAGAAGGAAGCACTCTTTTTTTGATTCAAAGCAACATCACCGCTAATGAAACTCGCCCCAAACGTTGGGGTGGCAGCAGTTCTTATGACATGTCTATGGTCATAGTTATCTACATCTTCTGGATTTTCACCGTAGTATTTCTGCTTTGCTAAAATATTATCTTCGGTTATATAAACACCAATAGCGAAATCAATCCCAGAAAAACTCTTTAAAAATTCAATATCAAGGTCAATTTTTCCTGTTTTAATGGTTTCATTATAGATATTTCGAACTTTAAATTTAACCACAGGATCATTATAATATCCGGATTGGTTTAAAGAGTCCAACAATTGATCCCATTGACCGGCTGAAGCTGGGTTGTTTGAGCGATTCATCATTAAACTTGGAGCTGTATTTCCTCCCTTATACTTTTCCTGTAAGTCATTCCCTTCAGGCGTTGTAAAGTCAGTAGTATATCCCTTAGATGGCACTAATGCGGCAAAGTTAGCCGCATGAATACTCATTACAATGACTTTTCCATTTAGCTCATTTTCAGACTTTGCAACTAGCTTTTTAGATTGAGGAGGGCAAAAGCCGCAAAGGTGACCTGTGAATTCTTCTAAAAGCACTTTTCGAATATTCAATGTACTATCGTTATAAGTAGTATCGTTTAATTCACTGTCGTATTCATCAAAACCACAGAATGCAATTGCACCCGAAGTATCAATAGGACCTGTTGGTTCAGTTGGCCTATCAATTCCTTTATAAGGGTCGTCAACTTTATCGCAACCAATTAATCCAAGAGAAACACTAAATATTATGAGGCAGATCTTTTTCATATACATTTAAAAGCTTGAAGTTACGTTAATTGATAGTCCGTTTGACGCAGGAACTACTCTGCAAACTCCTCCAACACAAAATAGGCCAGCCTTTTGTCTTCCAAAGCCAAGAGAAATACGGTTACCTCCATTTATATATCCAAAAGTTCCATATGGATAGTGAATTTGATTTTTCTCAACAGAGTTACCGTAATTATATTGATCCATTATAGCAACAAACCAATGAGGGGAATAAGTATATTCTAAAACAATTGTACCCCAGTCTCCCATATCTTGATCACTCCATAAAGCTTGGAACTCAGCTCTAAGCGCATGTTTAGGTTTGATTTTATACATGACATCTAATACTGCTATATCGGCATATATTTTACCGCCAAATGAGCCATTCAGACCACCATATCTTGTAATAAGGTTATTTACCATCATATTCATATACATAGCTTTCACCTTAAAGGTTTTGTTTAATTTCCTTTCAACTGTAAGGTTTATATCTTGAAAATACTCCTCTTTTCCTGGGGAGAAAAATTTAGCTGTATATCCTTGACGTGTGGTATTAAGGTCATTTACTCTTGTAGAATCTAATCCGTATGCAACCGAACCATTTAGTAAGATTCGAGTTCCATATTTACCACCATACCAAGTCTTTTTCTTTAATCTAAAAACAATATCTCCTTGAAAGGCAATTTCTCCAGTTGGTTGAGTTGCATATGGATAGAGTGTGGCAGCCAAGTTGTAAGTGTGTTGTTTTGTTAATGCTGGTAAATAATTAATCGTGAGATTATTAAACCCCTCCGTTCTATCCGACCTGAAACTCATATTATCTATATGTTTAGCAGATAAATTAATTCCAAATCCTTTTTGTGAATAGGAAGCGCTAACAAATAAGCCTTGGCCAGGTTTGTATATATTGGTATTATCTGTAGATGGGTCATTTTCTTTGTAAGCATATTCACCAGTAATGGAAAAGTCAGAATATCTAGCAGTTATTCTTCCGCTGTACGCTCCAACATTTTCTGGCAATACTAAGTCAGGATTATTGTCTTCCTGATATTTACTTATAAAATTGGCGCCTACTAGAAGTTTTAATTTATTGTCTTTCCAGCTACTAAAAGCTTCATTTAAATTTACTTCTCCATCGATAGCTCTCACTATACCATCACCTTTGGCAAAGAAATACCTTTGCCGCCCCACTAATCCTTTAAATCGAACACCATTTCCGAGGTCATATTTAACTCGTATTCCGTCCATGGCATTATCAAGGCCTAAATCTCTTTCCTCATAAGAACGAAACAGCATACCCGTACCGAATTGCTCATAGAAATTACCCACCGTTACACTTAAGCCCTTGTTGTCAAAAGAAAAATAACGGTAGGGAAAGCCACTTCCTTTATAATTTGGATCGAATCCGAGCAATGCGTTTTCATAACTTTCGTAACGCGCACCTGCGGAAAATGCGCCCTTAGTGGCAATCACATTTGCATAACCATTCATTAAGAATTTCTCAGGAACCGTCGGTGCAGCAATTACACTATCGGTTAAATAATACTGACTAATTACATTGAAATTTCCATGAACTTCAAGAGGGTCTTTCGCTGATTCTTGAAGCACATTTTGTGCATGTATTAGGTTGGTTAAAAAAAACAAGCAAGGAAGTAATAATAATCTTTTGGGCTTGTGCATTTGTAATTTTTAATTAGGATAGAGTGGCCTTAGTCAAGGACATCTCCGTTTGCTAATTTTTTTATTTTTTCATACAATTCAATCTCATCTCCTTCTTGATAGGAAGTATGCTGATGAACAATTTTACCATTTTTATCCACTAAGAAAGAATGAGGTACATTAACTACTCCCATTTGCCTTCTAAAGTCAGCGTTTACATCCAGTAATACTTTATAATCCCAGGCTACACCATCAACATAGGGCTTTACTTTTGGAGCATTACGAGCATCGTCAATGGAAACAGCATAAATAACAACGCCAGTTTCATCTACCCAGTCATCATAAACTTCCGCAATATTGTTCAGTTCTCTTTTACATGGAGAGCACCAGGTGGCCCAAAAATTTATCAGTATAGGCTTGCCCTCGTTCAGTATTTCTAAAGTATTAAATGTATTTCCATCAATATCAACAAGGTCTACAGAGGGAATAGTTCTAGTTTGACCAAAAGCAGCTATTGAGCTTAAGGTGATAGTGACAATAAGAATTAAGTTTTTCATGAGTAAAAATAAGTGAAGCAACGAATTTAATGATTTCAAATCAACCGAAAATAGTTATTCTAATTATCTTGGTTTTTTATTCCCACTAGTCAAATGCTGTACCAAATTTTTCATGCCCATTGAGGCGTTTTCCTGAATTAGGGTGAAATTTTCAGGTAAATTTAATTCTTGAACATTTGGGTCTATTACAAAATGTTGGCATTTTCTTGGTGTTTCAAAAACCAAACTTGCTGCTGGATATACGTTTAGAGAACTTCCTACAGTAATCATTATATCTGCTTTTTTTACTATTTCGATCGCATCATCCATTGCAGGTACGGCTTCACCAAACCACACTATGTGAGGCCTGAGTTGAGACCCGTCTTTTGCTGTGTCTCCAACTTCTATATCCTTAAATCCGATTTCTTCAATGAATTTATCACCATTACAGCCTTTAGCTTGAGTAATACAGCCATGAAGATGAAGGACATTTTTGGACCCCGCTCTTTCATGCAGATCATCAATGTTTTGAGTAATAACAGTTACATGTCCTATTGAATCTAATAATGGTATTTGCTTGTGCGCATTATTTGGAAGTGCATTTTTAATATTTTTTCTGCGATGATTATAAAAGTCTAATACCAGTTTTGGGTTTCGTTGAAATGCCTCAGGAGTTGCAACTTCTTCAATTTTATACTGCTCCCAGAGACCCCCAGAATCTCTGAAAGTTGCTATACCGCTTTCTGCAGAGATTCCCGCACCACTAAAAATTACGATTTCCATGTTTTATAATTAAGCTATCAGCATCTACCTTTTTAAAAGGCTTTAAAACTGCCAATGTATTACTTTTACAGGCTTAATTTCACGCTATTATTATGCGAAAAACAAGAAAGCAAGAAGCTCTGGATTATCACTCACAGGGTAGAAAAGGTAAAATAGAAGTTAAACCTACAAAACCCTATTCTTCTCAGCGTGATTTAAGCCTGGCTTACTCTCCGGGTGTTGCTGAACCGTGCCTTGAAATAGCTAATAATCCGGAGATGGTATTCGAATATACTGCCAAAGGTAATTTGGTTGCCGTAATATCAAACGGAACAGCGGTGCTTGGTTTGGGAGATATTGGCGCGGCTGCATCTAAACCAGTAATGGAAGGAAAAGGCTTGTTGTTTAAAATTTTCGCTGATATCGATGTGTTCGATATTGAAGTGGATACAACTGACGTCGATGAATTTGTAAATACAGTAAAAAACATTGCAATAACTTTTGGAGGAATAAACCTTGAGGACATTAAAGCTCCAGAGGCATTTGAAATCGAAAAAAGATTAAAAGAAGAGTTGGATATTCCAGTTATGCATGATGATCAGCATGGAACTGCGATTATTTCTTCTGCTGCGTTAATTAACGCCTTGGAATTAAGTGAAAAGAAAATTGGCGACGTTAAAATTGTAGTTAGCGGAGCTGGTGCAAGTGCTATTTCTTGTGCTTCGCTATACATAGCGCTGGGAGCTAAGCGCTCCAACATTATAATGTGCGACAGTAAAGGAGTCATTAAACCATCGCGTGGTGGTTTAGATGAGTATAAATCGCTATTTGCAAATGAGGTTGAACAAAATACACTTGCTGAGGCTATGGTTGGAGCGGATGTATTTCTTGGTTTATCACGAGCGGACTTGGTTGATAAAACTATGGTGCAAAGTATGGCTAAAAACTGTATTGTTTTTGCACTTGCAAACCCAAATCCAGAAATACCTTATTCTGAAGCTATTTCGGCTAGAGAAGATGTAATTGTTGCTACCGGAAGATCTGATCACCCTAATCAAGTTAATAATGTATTAGGATTTCCTTTTATATTTCGGGGAGCACTCGATGTACAGGCCACAGCAATTAACGAAGAAATGAAATTGGCAGCAGTTAAAGCCATTGCTGAATTGGCCAAAGAAATGGTGCCAGAAGAGGTAAATATTGTCTACAAAGAAAAAATATTGTCCTTTGGAACAGATTATATTATTCCAAAACCAATGGATCATCGATTGATAACTAGGGTATCGCCAGCAGTTGCAAAAGCGGCCATGGAATCAGGTGTTGCCAAAAAGCCAATTGAAAATTGGGAAAAGTATCAAGAAGAACTCGAGCAAAGACTAGGCCTTGATAATAAAATCGTGACTAGTCTTGTAGATAGAGCGCGCAAGGATCCGCAGAAGGTAGTTTTTGCGGAGGCAGATAATTATAAGATTCTAAAAGCAGCACAAATTGTTAAAGACGAAGGAATAGCTGAACCGATTTTATTAGGTAAGGTTGCACGTATAAAGGAATTAATTGAAACGTATGAGTTAGATCTAGAAGACGTTCCAATTCTTGATCCCAGAAGCAGAAAACAAGAAGAACTGCGTGATAAATTTGCTCAGAATTTTTACGAGTTGCGACAACGCAAAGGTTACACATTATTTGAGGCAAAAAAGATAATGCGCGAGCGAAATTACTTTGGTACTGCTTTAGTACGTTGGGGAGAAGCTGATGCCTTTATATCTGGTATTACAAGGAATTACCCCGATACTCTGCGTCCGGCTCTCCAAATTATAGGTTCAAGTGCAAAGCATAAAAACATTGCGGGAATGTATATCCTGAATACCAAAAAGGGGCCATTGTTTTTAGCAGATACGACAATTAATTTCAACCCTACGGCGCAAGAATTGGTTAATATCACTGTTTTAACCGCTGAAGCTATCAGAGGGTATAAACTTAAGCCAAGAATTGCAATTTTAGGCTACAGCAATTTTGGTTCATCAGAAGGGGAAGATTCAAAGAAGGTTCAGGAAGCCATTAGAATCCTGCACAAGGACCACCCAGACATAATTGTTGATGGTGAAATACAAGCAAACTTTGCATTAAATCAGCAAATGACTGGCGAGCTATTTCCTTTTTCGCTTTTAGCAAAACATAGGGTAAATACACTTATTTTTCCAAATCTTGCTTCTGGAAATATTGCTTATAAGCTCATGCAGGAGATAAGTGATATTGAGACCATGGGTCCTGTTTTACTAGGAATGAAAAAACCAGTGCATGTTCTTCAAATAGGAAGTTCGGTTAGGGAGATAGTTAATATGGTTACTATCGCTGCCGTAGATGCGCAGCAAAGAGATCACAAAATACAAGAGTATAAAAAAGCAAAGAGAACAGTTTTATGATAGAGTATCTTAATGGAAGACTGATAGAGAAAAATCCGGCATATGCTGTGATAGAGTGCAATGGAGTCGGTTACTACATAAATATATCCCTTCAAACGTTCGAAAAGATGGGAAGTTCAGAATCGTGTAAACTGTTCATTCACATGGTGATTCGGGAAGATGCTCATTCGTTATTCGGATTTGTAGATCCCCAAGAAAGGCAATTGTTTCGAAATTTGATTTCTGTGTCCGGAATAGGTCCAAATACAGCTCGAATTATTTTATCCTCCTATAAATCTGAAGATATTTTTGCAGCAATTGCTAACGAAAATGTTGACCTTCTCAAAAGTATAAAAGGTATTGGCGTAAAAACTGCTCAAAGAATCGTGATTGACCTGAAAGATAAAGTTGCCAAAGATTTACCACAATTAGAAATTTCTTCACTTCAAGACAATACAACGAAAGAAGAGGCGTTATCTGCCCTTGCAGTACTTGGCTTTGATCGAAACCGAAGCACCAAAGTGCTGCAAAAAATCTACGGAGGAAGCTCTTCGGAACTCTCTGTAGAACAGGTGATTAAAGAAGCTTTAAGGCTATTATAAAAAGACTACGATTCTGTCGTTGTGTGGGTAAACTGGCGTAAAAACGCACTTCTATTATTGGGCATATTGCCCTTATTTTTATTTGGCCGGACTGGTTCCGAGGTAAAGCTGAATAATTATGCCTTAGAACTAGAATACCAAACTTTCCCACTTGACTCTGGAGACTCTGATGAAGTTAAGTTGAAATACCCCATCTCCAATTCGCCAGCAACCGCAACTGGTGACGAATCCTCAAAAATGGACCTTGGTGATCCTTCAAATATCAAATCAGAAGTAAAGTACAATCCAGCCACTGGAAAATATGAGGTTTCTCAAAAAATGGGTGATCGCATAAATTACAAACCACCTACTTATCTCGATTTTGATGAATATCTGGAAATGCAGAAGAAAAAGAGCATGGCAGATTATTGGAAGGATAAAAAATCAGCAGAGAAAGAGTTTGAGGAAGAAGGTAAAACGCCATTTGCCCCGCAACTAAAGATTAAGTCCAAGGCATTTGATAGGATTTTTGGTGGAAATAACATTGATATAAGGCCTTCAGGATCGGCAGAAGTTTCTTTTGGGGGTAGGATTTCGAAAACTGATAACCCTGTAATTCCAATAAGAAGTCGGCGAATCACAACTTTTCAATTTGACCAGAATATGCAGCTAAATCTGATTGGTAATATTGGGGACAAGCTAAAGGTGAGCGCTAATTATAATACACAAGCGACCTTTGATTTTCAGAATCAATTTAAAATTGAATACACAGGTTACGAGGACGAGATTCTACAGAAAATTGAGTTGGGTAATGTCTCTATGCCGTTGAATAGTCAGCTAATTACAGGTAGTCAAAGTTTGTTTGGTGTAAAAGTAAAAACACAGTTTGGAAGGCTCACCATGACAACAGTTTTGTCGCAAGATAGAGGCCAGAAAAGTGAAGTTGAATCAAAAGGCGGAGCACAAATAAGTGAATTTGAGGTGCAAGCTGATAATTATGAGGCTAATAAGCACTTCTTTTTGAACGAATTATTCAGAAATAATTATGAAACTGCAATTGCAGACCCTCTTTACCTGCAATCGGCCTTTGTCGTTACTAGAATTGAAGTATGGGTAACAAACACACGAACAGACCCAGCCGCTCGAGATGTACTCGCTTTTCAAGATTTAGGAACTGCCAACCCAGATTTTATCTATAGAGATATAAATAACCCCTCTCAAACTACAAATTATGTTGTGGCTCCCTCTTCTCGCTCAAATGGAATTGCTCGAAATGAAGCTAACAACTTATACGATGACGTTTTTAGAAATTTCGGTGGAATAACGGGTAGAACTATTGAGTCAACGATTCCAGTGCTTCAATCTCGAATGGGTCTTGACCCTAGGTTAGACTTTCAAAAGGTGGAACTGGCCAGACTATTAGGTCCAAATGATTATGACTTAAATGCTCAGCTAGGATATATATCTCTTAAACAACAAATTAATTCGAATCAAGTGCTAGCCGTAGCTTATGAATACACCTTCCAAGGTGAAGTGTTTAGAGTAGGAGAATTTTCTAATGAGGTTGCACAGCCAACGCCTCTTTTGGTTAAAATGCTTAAAAGTACGGAGCTAAACACTAAAGTTCCAATGTGGGACTTAATGATGAAAAACATCTACTCTATTGGTGCTTATCGAGTAAAAAAAGATGGATTTAAATTTAATGTTTGGTACCTTGATCAGGACAAAGGTGTTGATATTAATTTTATTCCTCAGCCAGAATTGAATGATAATAGTCTTGTTCAATTATTAGGAATGGATGTAGTTAATTTTAATGGACAGCCGCAACAAGATGGAATCTTTGATTTTGTTCCAAACATTACCATAAATACAAATACAGGACGGGTAATAATTCCAAGACTTGAGCCTTTTGGAGATGGAATGCGACAAGGTATGCTGGATAAAATTGGTAACCCAACGCGTGTTGATGAACTAATGGAAATCTATGGTTTTGATAGTCTTTACGATAATACTCAAGCAGATGCTAAAGTACGTTGGCCCGATCGTAATCGATTTAGTTTAAAAGGACAATATCAATCTGAATCGAGTAATGAAATATCATTGAATGCACTCAATGTTCCCGATGGTTCTGTTTCCGTTACAGCCGGAGGACGGCAACTTACCGAAAACCAAGATTACACTGTGGACTACACTTTGGGACGGGTAAAAATTATTAATCAATCTATAATTGAGTCTGGAGTACCCGTAAAGGTGGCGCTGGAGAGTAATCAACTATTCGCGCAGCAACAAAAGAATTTCTTGGGTCATAGAATGGATTTTAAGGTTGCAGATAATTTTGTTGTTGGAGGTAGTTTATTGCACTTGTGGGAACGACCATTGTCTCAAAAAATTGACATTGGTTATGAGCCTATTTCCAATTGGGTTTATGGTATTGACGCAACATATAACACCGATGTTCCTTTTATTACAAGAATGGTTGATGCAATTCCTTTGATTGACACTAAGGAAATGTCAACGTTTTCTGCTACAGCTGAGTTTGCTCAAATTTTACCTGGACATTCCAATGCAATTGGAGAAGATGGGAATGCCTACATCGACGATTTTGAGGGAAGTCAAAACACTATTGATTTACGTTCTTTTAATACGTGGTTTATTGCTGCTACCCCAAAGTTTCAGCCAAGTTCTTTTCCCGAAGGAAATTTATTTAATAATCGTGCTTCTGGTTTTAATAGAGCGAAGGTATCTTGGAGAATAGTAGACCCAGTATTTTATACTTCTGACGCACCGCAAGGAACAAATGATGAGGTAACTTTATCTAACCACTTTATGAGACAAGTACTGGAAACGGAGATATTTCCGAATAAAGAAATTCCTGCAGGGCAGCCTACTAATACTACCGTTTTGGACCTTTCTATTTATCCTCAAGAAAGAGGGATGTACAATTATGAAACCGATGGATTAGATAGATTAGGAAGAAGGTTTTCTGCTGGAACAAACGATGACGGAACCTTAAATGACCCTGAAACTCGTTGGGCTGGTATTACGCGTAGAATTGATCAAAATGACTTTGAAGCAGCTAATGTTGAGTATATCCAGTTTTGGATGATGGATCCTTTTAACGAAGATTACGAAGGAGCACCAGCTACAAACGGCCAATTGTATTTCAACTTAGGAAATATTTCAGAGGATATCATGACTGACGGGCTAAACCTCTATGAACAATTGCTCCCAGATAATGAAGCGGATGCAAATGCTGTGATTAACGATACGAATTCAGTTTGGGGAAGAACCACTAGGGGAACTCCATTTGCCGATGGTTTTGATAACCTTGCTGGATCGAGATTGTATCAAGATGCTGGTTTAGATGGATTACATGGTGGAGAAGACGGTGGGCCAGAGCTTTCGTATTACCAAGATTTTATTGATGAAATATCAACTATTATTACTGCAAATTCACCTGAGGCTCAAGCAGAGTTAGCTCGTATTCAAACAGACCCGTCCTCAGATGATTACAATTACTTTAGAGATGATGATTATGACGCTGAGGGTTTAAATATTCTTGAACGCTACAAAAACTTTAACGGAACTGAAGGAAATTCACCTACTCAAGAACAATATCAAAATCAAAATGCAGGAGGGTACTCAACTGCAGCAACCATTCGGCCTGACAAAGAGGATATCAATGCCGATAATATTGTTAACCCGGTTGAAGCCTACTATCAATATGCAGTAAATATATCTGAATCGGCATTAAGTCCTGAAAACGTAGGTTCAAATTTCATCTCTGACGTTCTTGAAACAACCGTTTCGACTAGAGATGGTCGCAAAAGACAAATTACTTGGTACCAATTCAGAATTCCTGTAAGAACTCCAAGAAAAACTAGACATGGAGAAATAAATGATTTCCGCTCCATTCGTTTTATGAGAATGTTTATGAAGGGGTTTTCTGATCCAATGCATTTGAGATTTGCGCGTCTTGAGCTGGTACGTGGAGAATGGAGAAAATATTTAGGTGAAATTGATAATAACCCGGAGGGGATTACCACTGATTCTGAAATTGATTTTAATATAGGGGCGGTAAATATTGAAGAGAATGCAAGTAAAATTCCAGTAAACTATGTACTTCCACCTCAGATTGATAGAGAGCAAAATGTAAACACAACAAACCTGCAACAGATAAACGAGCAAGCCTTGCAACTGACTGTTTGCGGTTTGGATGATGGTCAGGCTGTTTCAAGTTTTAGAACAACGACATTAGATTTAAGACAATACGGAACTTTAAAAATGTTTGTTCATGCCGAAACACTAGCAGATAATGACCCAATAGAAAACGGCGATATGAATATTTTTATTCGTTTAGGAACAGATTTCACAGACCATTATTATGAGTATGAATTGCCTTTAGTAGTTACTCAGCCTGGCCGATACAATAATGATGTTGAGTCTAGTCAATTGCAAGTTTGGCCAGAATTAAACAATATAGAAATTGACCTAAAGGACCTTACAGATTTAAAAATTGCACGAGATAAAGTGATATTAGACGGTGGTTCAGAAACTAATAGAAAACGCCGATTCTTTGGGTCCAATGAAACCGGAACTATGTACGTTGTTGGTAACCCAAATATGGGAGAGATTAAAACAATAATGATTGGAATTCGAAACCCAAGACAAACTGAAACGACACCGAATGATGATGGATTACCAAAATGCGCAGAAATATGGGTAAATGAACTGCGTATGTCCAATTTCGACAGAACGAAAGGATGGGCAACTGTTGGAAATGCGAACTTGAAAATGGCGGATTTGGTTAATTTTAATGTCACAGCGGGTATGAGCACACCTGGCTGGGGAAGTCTAGATAAAAAAGTTGCGGAACGCCAACAAGAGACAAAAAAGCATTTTAGCACAACGGCTGCAATGAACTTAGACAGATTTTTACCAAAAGACTGGGGAATCAAAGTACCGATGTACGCTAGCTATGGAATCGAAATTGAGCAACCACGATATTCTCCACTTGCTCCAGATATTGAATTTGAAGATTACGTTGATGCATGGGAGACCAGGCAAGAGAAAGATTCGGTTAAGAGAATCACTCAAGATAGACTAGTTAGACGTTCCGTAAACTTTACAAATGTTCGAAAGGAAAAAGCAGCAGGAAAGGACAAAAAATCGATGCCTTACGATATTTCTAATTTTTCAGCAACTTATGCTTGGTCCGAAGAGTTGAGAACCAATTTTGAAGTTGAACGAGACCTTACAAGAAATCAAAAACTAGCCTTAACCTATCAATACGCCTTAGCTCCTAAACCAATAAAACCGCTCAGTAAAGTAAAAATGCTAAAGGAATCGGACTATATGAAGCTGGCAAGTGAAATGAATTTTTATTTATTACCCAAGTCCTTTTCAATGACGTCGAGCATGAATAGATTGTACAATGCTTATAAGGTTCGAAATAATAATCCCGGATTAACCGCCAGATTACCGGAGTTTTACAATAAGAATTTCACTTGGAATAGATCCTATAATTTTAAATATGATTTAACCAAAAACCTTAATTACACCTTTACTGCCAATAATAACGCCTTGATAATGGAACCCTTGAATGGACCTGCTGAAAAATCACAAAACGATACGCGACCCGGTTTTGAAAATGGCTATTGGGACCATTGGAAGGATACCGTGTGGACAAATATTTTAGCACTTGGCGTTAATATGAATTATACCCATAACTCTAATTTTAATTATAAAATTCCTTTGGATAAGATTCCGGCTACGGATTGGATAAACTCTTCCCTTGATTATTCGGCAGGTTATACATGGACAAGAGCTCCACTGGGAAGGGGAGTTGAAATTCCACACGATGAAATTCGAGACTCCACCGGGGAAATAGGAAATACGATTCAAAATAATAACACTATCAATTTTTCAAATAGCTTTAACTTGAGAAAGATATATGGTAAGTCGGATTACTTGAAAGGAGTTCAAACACGTCAAAGAAGATATTTACAACAAAAAGCGAGAGAACGGGCTCAGCGGCAAAGAGAAAAAAATACTGAGCCAGATATTACGCAAAATGCGGATGGAGATAAAGCCGACGATGCTGATGATAAAAAAAGCAAGAGAGACCCTAATAAGTATACGATCATAGATAGAGGGGTTAAACTGCTCATGAGTTTTACCAATGCGAATGTGACTTATGGACTCGGCAAAGGAATGATGATTCCCGGTTTTAGACCTAACAGTCAATACATTGGCGGAGATTGGGATGAGTATGGAGGTGAAGGTGCACCGGGTCTAGGTTTTTTATTCGGTAAGCAAACTGATTTTGGAGGAGAACAAGGCAACCAGTTTTGGGAGTATGCTTCAGAAAAAGAGTGGTTGGTGCGAAATCCTAATATCAATAATCAGGTTTCAAGGTTAAGCAGCAATCGACTTACGCTACGAGCAACTGCCGAGCCCATAAAAGACCTTAGAATAAACTTTTCGGGGAGCTATAATAATACACAGAACACGGTTATGTTTTATCGCTACGGAAGAGATTCATTATCTAATGAGTGGGGCTGGCGAGAGCAATCTCCTGTTACCTCGGGGAATTATAGTGTATCTTATAATATGATTAGAACTAGCTTGGTTAAGGATGATGAAGAAACAAATGGGAATGTAATTTTTGATAATATGCTTGATTATAGAGAGCTTATGTCTGACCGAGTTGCTCAAAATTCTGAGTTGTCAGAATTTATTCAAGGTGAGCATGAAAAATATCCTGGATATGCTCAAGGATATGGTCCCACATCTGCTGATGTTCTTATTCCAGCATTTTTAGCTGCTTATTCTGGAAAAGACCCTAATCTGCAAAAATTAAATGTACTTGACGAGTTACCAAAAGTGAATTGGCGAGTCACTTATAATGGATTAAGCAAGATTCCGGCATTAAAGAAGTATTTTAAAACAGTAACAACAAGTACAGGGTATACCTCAAATCTCACCGTAGGCGGCTACACAAATAATCAACGCTATAAAACATCTGATGAAGTAAGTGAAGAATTGCAACGACAACAATTAGATGATATTATCGAACGCGATTTAGACAGTAACTTTATAGGCAAATATCAATTCAACAGCGTTACCTTATCCGAACAGTTTTCTCCACTGGTAAATGTTGATTTTCAATGGAAAAACGGAATAAGCACAAGAGTTGAATATAAAACAGGAAGAACAGCCGCTCTTAATGTTGGAACAGGTCAAATTATGGAACAGAAAAACAAGACCTATACAATAGGTGCGGGTTATAGCTTTCCACTGTCGCTTCCTTGGTCAATTAATGGCAAAAAACTAAACTCAGACTTAAAACTAAGAGCCGATGGAAGTTATCGAGAAAACAGAGCAATAGTAAGGCGTATAGCTGAAAATGAGCATACCCCTACGTCTGGTCAGAATGTTTTTTCATTAAAGATTACAGCTGATTATGCACTTTCAACTAATCTTAATTTGCGACTGTTTTACGACTATGTACTTAACATTCCAGTTATATCGAATAGCTTTAGAACAGCGAATACAAACTTTGGGGTAAGTTTTAGGTTCACAATCGGCTAACATTTTAACAACCGGGAGTGCAGCATTCTAGCATAAAATTTATATTTGTCCACCTTATTAAAATCGAGAAAGAAAATGAATATTCCAGCAGAATTAAAATATACTAAGGATCACGAGTGGATTAGACTTGAAAGTGATGGAACAGTGACGGTAGGTATTACCGATTTTGCCCAGGGCGAATTGGGCGATATTGTTTACGTAGAAATCGAAACTGAAGGCGAATCATTAGATCAAGAAGAAGTTTTTGGGACAATCGAAGCTGTAAAAACAGTGTCTGACTTGTTTATGCCAATTTCTGGAGAGATACTTTCGTTCAATGGTGAATTAGAAGGTTCGCCTGAAACAGTGAACTCAAACCCTTATGATGATGGCTGGATGGTTAAGATTAAGCCAAGTGATGAGAGTCAGCTAGAAGGACTTCTTTCTGCAGATGATTACACGAACATAGTAGGTTAAGAAAATGTAAAGGTTTGGCAAGAATTGTGTAGTACAATTTTTCTAATTATCTTTAACTAAATTTTGAAAAATGGAAAATAAAAAGAACCCTTCAGTCGACCTAGAGAAAAGAAAAGGTCTTTTGTTTCAAGTGGGGTTGGTTTTTGCTCTTGCACTAGTTTTGGTAAGCTTTGAGTGGGCAATTTTTGATAGAACCAATTCTGATTTAGGTTCACTAAATTTAGACATTGAGGAAGAAGAAATGATTCCACTTACACAACAAGCGCCACCGCCACCGCCACCGCCACCACCACCACCTCAAACTACTGTAATTGATATTGTAGAGGATGATGAGGAGATTGAAGATGAGCTTGAGTTAGAAGATACGGAGATGGATGAAGATACCGAAATCGAAATTCAAGAAATTGAAGAAGAAGAGGAGTACGTAGAGCCAGAAATCTTTACCATCGTTGAAGAAAATGCCGAATTTCCTGGTGGTGAAGCTGCCATGAATAAGTTTTTAGGTGAAAATTTGAAGTACCCTAAAATGGCTCAGGATGCAGGAATTCAAGGAATTGTATATGTAACATTCGTAGTTGAGCCTTCGGGAGTAATAACTAACATTAAAATTTTAAGAGGTTTAGGTGGCGGCTGTGATGACGCCGCAGTTAATGCCATTAAAAAAATGCCTAAGTGGAACGCAGGAAAGCAGCGAGGAAAAGCTGTTCGGGTTCAGTTTAACTTACCTGTTCGGTTCAGGTTGAGTTAAATAGTTTTAGAAATAATGAAAACCCCAATGCTGAAAAGCATTGGGGTTTTTTCGTTTATAGCACTGCCCTTTTTATACTTTTACTTTTCAAATAAATTGGATGAATTTGGTAAACAGAAAATCGCCTTCGGTAGATCAAGTTGGTATTGAAGATAGAATTGCGCGTATAACTGCGCGAAGCATTAAATCAGAGATGAAAGTCGAAGGACTAAAAATGGCTCTCAGTATGATTGATCTTACCACCTTAGAAGGGGCCGATACAATTGGGAAAGTAACTCAGTTGTGTACCAAAGCGCAACACCTTTGCGATCAGTACCCTGAATTGCCAAACGTTGCGGCAATTTGTGTTTATCCTTCAATGGTGGGTTTCGCAAAGAAGGCTCTTGGTAAATCAAACATAAATGTAGCATCAGTTGCAACAGCTTTTCCTTCAGGGCAGTCCTCGTTAGAGGTTAAGTTACTTGATACTAAATTGGCCCTGGATAATGGTGCTGATGAAATAGATATGGTTATTTCTCGTGGTAAATTTCTCGAAGGAGATTACAGTTTTGTTGCTGATGAAATTTCCGCAATTAAAGAAGCTTGTGGAAAAGCTAGACTGAAGGTTATCATAGAAACTGGTGAACTAGGAAGCTTAGATCAAGTTCGCAAAGCCAGTGATATTGCCATATACTCAGGCGCAGATTTTATAAAAACGTCGACAGGAAAAATTCCTAAAGCCGCAACGCTTCCAGTTACATGCGTGATGTTAGAAGCGATTCGCGATTATTATTTTGAATCCGGAAAAATGATCGCAATGAAACCCGCTGGTGGTATTTCAAAATCTAAATTGGCATTGCATTATTTAATGTTAGTAAAAGAGGTGCTGGGTGACAAATGGCTTAACAATGAATGGTTTCGATTTGGAGCTTCAAGCTTGGCTAACGATGTTTTAATGCAGTATGCAAAAACCAAAACAGGGGCTTATCAATCACCAGAATATTTTTCAAAAGACTAAGAAATGACTGCAAAAAATAAAAGTTTATTCGAGTTTTCACCTGCTCCAGAAAGTACTGGACATATTCAGCTAAAGAAGCAGTATGATTTATTCATTAACGGTAAATGGACAAAGCCAAAAAGTGGAAAATACTTTAAGACCATAAATCCGGCAAATGAAAAACTAATAGCTGAGGTTGCTGAGGCAGGGGAAGCAGATGTAAATATGGCTGTTTCTGCAGCTGAAAAAGCATTTAAAGGATGGTCTTCTTTATCTGGTAAAGAAAGAGGAAAGTATTTATTTCGATTGGCGCGCTTAATTCAAGAAAAAGCACGAGAATTAGCTGTAATTGAGACACTTGATGGCGGAAAGCCGATTAGAGAATCGCGTGACATTGATATTCCATTGGCCGCTGCTCATTTCTTTTATCACGCAGGTTGGGCAGATAAATTGGAATATGCTTTTCCAAATCGAAAAACCGAACCATTGGGTGTTGCGGGACAAATTATTCCATGGAATTTCCCGTTGCTTATGGCTGCTTGGAAATTAGCTCCAGCATTAGCTTGCGGAAATACAGTAGTGTTAAAACCCGCTGAAACTACTCCGTTAACGGCTTTAAAACTGGCAGAGATTATTGAAGAAGCTGAATTTCCTCCCGGAGTTGTAAATATTGTAACGGGTGCGGGAGCTACCGGAGCCGCTATTGTAAACCATCATAAAGTGAATAAAATTGCTTTTACGGGTTCCACTGAAGTTGGTAAAATAATTCAGCGAGCTACTGCAAATACGGATAAAAAACTTACACTGGAATTAGGTGGAAAGGCGGCTAACATCATATTTGAAGACGCTGCCATAAACCAGGCTGTAGAAGGGATAATAAATGGCATTTATTTTAACCAAGGTCACGTTTGTTGCGCCGGATCTAGATTATTTGTTCAAGAATCGGTGCACGATGAGGTTATTCAAAAACTAAAAGCTCGAATTGAAAATTTGATGGTTGGTGACCCAATGGATAAGAATACCGATATAGGGGCAATTAATTCAAAAAGCCAATTAGAAACGATTAATAAATATTTAAAAATCGGAAAGGATGAGGGGCTTGAACTATTTCAATCCAGTTGTTCGGTTCCTAAAAAAGGTTTCTGGTGCAAACCCACCATTTTTACGGGAGCCGCGCAAAGCAATAGGATAGTTCAAGAAGAGATTTTTGGTCCTGTTTTGGCTGTCCAAACCTTTAGAACGATTAGCGAAGTTGTTCAAAAAGCTAACAATACTCCTTATGGTTTATCGGCCGGAGTATGGACCGATAAGGGATCTAAAATATTTAATCTTACGCAGCAATTAAGAGCTGGAGTTATTTGGGCAAACACCTTTAATAAATTCGATCCTACAAGTCCTTTTGGAGGATATAAGGAAAGTGGGTTTGGTAGAGAAGGTGGAGTTCATGGATTGGAATCGTACTTAAAATTAAACGACTAATTATGTCACGTTTGGAAATTAAAAAAACATACAAAATTTATATCGGCGGTAAGTTTCCTAGAACGGAGTCTGGGAGGTTTTATAACCCAAAAGGAGTTGATGTAAATGTGTGCCTCAGTTCAAGAAAAGATTTTCGAAATGCTGTTGTAGCTGCTAGATCCGCTCAGTCAGAATGGGCAGGCCGCTCGGCATACAATCGTTCTCAAATATTGTACCGTATAGCGGAAATAATGGAAGGCCGTAGAGCTCAATTTATAAGTGAATTAGAGTTACAAGGATTAACAAAAAAACAAGCTGAAGAAGAAATAAATGCTACTATCGATAGATGGGTTTATTATGCCGGTTGGTGCGATAAGTATCAACAAATTTTTAGTTCAGTAAACCCAGTAGCTTCCAACCATTTCAATTTTTCAATATTGGAACCAATGGGGGTAGTAGTTTCCACTGCGCCAGAAGAAAGTTCTTTGTTGGGTATTTCAACAATTATTGCTACAGCTATTGCTGGGGGAAATTCGGTGATAACAATCGCATCTGAATCGCTTCCTTTATGCAGCGTAACACTGGCTGAAGTGTTGAACGATTCTGATGTCCCGGGTGGTGTTGTAAATATACTTACGGGTAGTAAAGATGAATTATTACCTCATATTGTGCAGCACATGGATGTAAACGCACTGGTTTATTGTGGTTCTGATAAAAAAGTGATAAACGAGTTAAAAGAAAAGTCGGCAGAGAACTTAAAACGCATCTTGCATTATACCTCAGGAAAAATATTGTCTGAAGACGGTGAATCTCCTTATTATTTAAAGTCTCTAAACGAAGTAAAAACAACTTGGCATCCTATTGAAAAAGTAGGAGCTGCAGGTTCAAGTTATTAGTAGTAAAGATGAAAACAGAAAATCAATTTGAATAGCTTTGCAGCAATATGAATAAAGTCGCATTAATTACAGGAGTAACAGGTCAGGATGGAGCATATCTTGCTGAATTGTTGCTAGAAAAAGGATACACCGTTCACGGATTAAAACGTAGAAGTTCTCTTTTTAATACGGATAGAATTGATCATCTGTATCAAGACTTTCACAAGAAAGGAGTGAAGTTTTTTCTTCATTATGGGGACTTAACCGATTCTACCAACTTGATTCGCATCATTCAAGAAACTCAGCCCGATGAAATTTATAATTTGGCAGCAATGAGTCATGTGAAGGTAAGTTTTGATTTGCCTGAATACACTGCAAATGCTGATGGAATAGGAACTTTGAGAATTCTTGAAGCGATTAGGATTTTAGGTTTAGAAAAGAAAACTAAACTATATCAAGCATCTACCTCTGAACTTTACGGAAAAGTTCAAGAGATTCCACAAACAGAAAAAACTCCATTTTATCCTAGAAGCCCTTATGGAGTAGCAAAGCTTTACGGTTTTTGGATTATCAAGAATTATAGAGAATCTTATGGAATGTTTGCTTGCAATGGGATTTTATTCAATCATGAAAGTCCGTTAAGAGGTGAAACTTTTGTTACCCGAAAAATTACTAGAGCAGCCTCGCAAATAAAGCTAGGGTTATCCGAAAAACTATTTCTAGGAAATATGGATGCGCAAAGAGATTGGGGGCATGCTAAAGATTATGTGGAAGGTATGTGGCGCATGCTTCAACAAGACACTCCAGACGATTATGTGCTTGCAACCGGCAAAATGTATACTGTGAGGGATTTTGTAAATAGGTCTTTTAAGGAGGTTGGAATTACGTTGGAGTGGACTGGAAAAGAGGAAAATGAAAAGGGCACTTGTTCTGAAACCGGGAGAGTTTTAGTTGAAGTTGACCCTCGATATTATCGCCCTGCTGAAGTGGAATTATTGATAGGCGATGCCACTAAAGCCAAAACTGAATTAGGTTGGAACCCTAAGCATGATATTGATGCTTTGGTAAAAGAAATGGTTGCTGCAGATATGGACTATTTTGGGCAAAAAAAGTATTTAATGGAAGGTGGACATAACGTAAACTTAAGTCAAGAATAAATTGAACTTTTCAGACAAAATATATGTTGCCGGACACAATGGAATGGTAGGGTCTGCTATTGTGAGAAGGTTAAATTCATTAGGCTATACTAATATTGTAGGAAAAACATCCAAAGAACTTGACCTTAGAAATCAGCAATCGGTAAATAACTTTTTTGAAGTTGAAAAACCAAATTATGTTTTTTTAGCCGCAGCCAAGGTTGGGGGAATTCAGGCTAATAATGTATATCGTGCTGAGTTTTTGTACGATAATTTAATGATTGAAGCAAACATTATTGATGCCTCGCATAAAAACAAGGTTACCAAATTGTTGTTCTTAGGTTCCTCGTGTATTTATCCGAAAATGGCACCACAGCCATTAAATGAGGATTACCTGTTAACTGGAGAGTTGGAGCCAACAAACGAACCTTATGCAATTGCAAAAATCACTGGTATCAAACTATGCGAAAGTTATAGAAGTCAGTACGGTGCTAATTTTATTTCTGCAATGCCGACGAATTTGTATGGGCCAAATGATAACTACGATTTGCAAAATTCTCACGTTCTGCCTGCACTTCTTAGAAAATTTCACGAAGCTAAAAAAAGCGGAAATGCTTCGGTAGAAGTTTGGGGTTCTGGATTGCCAAAAAGGGAGTTTCTGCACGTTGACGATTTAGCAGAAGCATGTGTTTTTTTAATGACACAATATGACGGAACAGAATGGTTAAATATTGGTACCGGTGAAGATATTTCAATAAAAGAGTTGGCACTTTTGATAAAATCCATCGTCGGTTTTGAAGGTGAACTGATATTTGATAGCTCGAAGCCCGATGGGACTCCAAGAAAGTTAATGGACGTTTCAAGGCTTCATAAATTGGGCTGGAAACATAAAATAGATTTGAAAGAAGGAATTGAACGTGTTTATTCAGAATTTAAGCAATCAGAATTGGCTTAATTTGCACTGTGCGCCTTCTACTAATCGTATTGCTTTATTTTGTCGGCATTCAGCTAGCTCCTGCTCAGGTTAGTATGTCGCCTTTTCAGCACAATTCTAATTTAAATTTAGAACGAAAGATTTACGAATATCAAATTGTGAAACACCCATCGGTACAGCAATGGGTGGTGCAGTTTCCTGATGATACCTTGCGAGAAATGGATCACGAACGCTGGCAGAAGCGTCGTTATGAAAAATGGCTCGGTAGAAAGCTTTGGAATGAGGACCTATTTTCTGTTGACACATCAAATTTTACGCTAAAAATCAACCCCTTAGTTAATTTTCAAATAGGCTCCGATGCAGCTGATAGTTCCAATCAAACACTAAGCACAAATTCAAGAGGAATTCTAATAGAGGGAACCCTGGGTAAAAAGTTTGGCTTTTACACTTCAGCATGGGAAAATCAATCATTTTTTCCAACTTACCTCTCAAATTATATCAATTCAACCGGAGCAGTTCCAGGTCAGGGAAGAGTAAAACCGTTCAAACAATCAGGTTTTGATTATGCACGATCCAGTGCGGTAATGTATTATCAACCGGCTAATTGGTTGAGTATCCAAGCGGGTCATGGCAAAAACTTCTATGGTAACGGTTATCGTAGTATTCTTTTGTCCGACTTTGCATTCAACTATCCTTACCTAAAAGTGGGTTTTTCAATGTTTGGAGCAAAGTTATTGTACCAGCCGTCAATAGCGAGTTTACAAGAGTTAATAAGGTTGCCTGCAACTGGTGCAACAGAAGCTCAATTTCAGCGTAAAGCAGGAACCTTTCATGTTTTAAACTTTCAGCCCAATTCTAAGCTTGAGATAGGTTTGTTTGAAGGTGGTGTTTGGCAAAATTGGGATACGACTGGTACAGTAAAACTTCCAGCAAATTTTTACGCGCCAATAATATTCATGAACTCTGGAATCAATGGATTGCAGAGTGACAATTACAAAGGCATTGTTGGTTTGAACGTTCGATTAAACCCATTTAGAAAACTAGCACTCTACAGTCAGTTGGCACTAAGCGAGGATAATGTTAATAAGCTAGGAAGCCAATTTGGCGCAAAATGGTTCGATGCTTTTAAAATTGAGAATCTATTTCTTCAGGCCGAATTTAACACTATTGAAAATGGGTTGTATTCGAATTCGAATTCCGGATTTAACTACTCACATTATAATGAAGGTTTGGGTAACCTTTCACTTCAAGGAACTCAAGAAATAATTGCTAGAGTAAATTTCTCTTGGCACGATATATTCTTCCGGTTTAAGTATAATAATCAAAAAAGAACGGTCGCAGTTAATAGTACTAGTGGAGCAGTAGTGGTGGTTTCTAATGTTGTTCAAAATGTGTCAATAGCCGCTGTTGAATTGGGTTACCTAATGAACGCCTCCAACAATAGGATGATTCTTATTGGTATGCAGCAACGCAATTCCGAAATACCACTAAGAACTGATGAATCTCAGTGGTTTTATTTAGCTTTTCGCACCGAGTTGCAAAACCTATACTTCGATTTTTGATACATTTGAAAACTATTAGAACACAGAGATTTGATTAAAATATTACTTGCAATAGCGACCTCATTTTTAGTTGTTTTAATAGCAACTCCAGCTCTTATTAGAGTTGCTCACCTTAAAAAACTGGTTGATGCACCCGGTGATAGTCGTAAAGTCCATAAACGACATATCCCAACAATTGGTGGAATTCTAATTTTTGCTGGAACATTGTTCTCGTACTTGCTTTGGTATCCGGTTGTTGAAAATGCTGATTTTAAATACATTGCGGCATGTATGATTATTTTGTTTTTTATTGGGATTAAGGATGATTTGGTTGGAACTGCACCTGTTAAAAAACTAATAGGCCACTTAGTAGTTGCATTTATTTTGGTGATCATGGCAGACATTCGAATTACTGACATGTATGGGCTTTTTGGAGTTTATGATTTACCAGACTGGGCCAGTATACTGTTGTCAGTTTTTACGTATACAGTGGTAGTTAACGCTTTTAACCTTATTGACGGAATTGATGGTTTAGCGGCAGGAGTAGCAACAATTTCTTGTGTCGCCTATGGGATTTGGTTCTATTTGGCAGGATCAATTGAAAATGCTATTCTAGGTTTTGCACTTGCTGGCGCTCTGATTGGCTTTTTGGTATTTAACTTTGAGCCTGCAAAGATTTTCATGGGAGACTCAGGTTCATTAATTATTGGTTTAGTAGTATCGGTGCTTGCAATTAAAGTTATTGAGTACGATACGAATAAACTTCCTGCAGAGCTATTATTGATTTCAAAACCAATATTTGCTATGTCAGTTATCGTCTATCCTTTGATGGACACCTTGCGTATATTCATATACCGAACCTTTAGAGGGAGAAGCCCCTTTTCGGCAGATAGAAACCATATTCATCATAAGTTAATTGACTTAGGCCTCTCTCATCGCGCTTCTGTTGCTATTATTTATACCTACACGCTACTTGTAATAAGTCAAGCTGGTTTATTGGTTATGGAGGCTAACCGAAAATTTGTTTTTATGACAATCGTAATTGTGCTACTTGCGCAACTTCCGTCTTATTTGGTCTATCGAAAGCAAAGAAATGAAAAGGGTAAGTCATAATTTAGGTCTTTTTTTATGCTGTACTTTTTTTGGGATTGCACCTTCTCTGAAGGCTCAAGATTATGATATATTTCTAAGTAGAAATTACGATTACAAATTCCAATCTCATCTTAATAAACAAGACGTTAGTTTTCATACTTCAATAAAACCTTTGAATATAAATGATATTAAAAAGGGAACTGTTGATTATGAATATGGTACGCCATTTAAACGGTTTAATAAAAAAGCAGAACAAAAGCCAAAAATTCAACTTGGAATTTACCCTTTAATTGAGATTTCAGGCACTGCCGTTGCAGATATCGTAGACACATGTGCTTATAATTTTGGAATAGGTGCAGCGGGAATGTTAAGAGTAGGAGAGCAGTTAAATGGGAGAATAGAATTTACTGGTAGTAGGTTTCAATATCCAGAATATTTAAAAAATGAAGTTGAACGAACTCTTGTAGGAACCGATGGTCAATTATGGCATCAAGAGAATACAGGATATCATAGTACTAACCTCAATGGATTCCTTGATTACAAGCCTGGTCAAGTATTTAACTTTAGGGTTGGACATGGAAGAAACTTTATCGGAGAAGGCTATCGTTCTATGATATTGTCTGATAATGCTGGCAATTATAGTTATGGGAGAATAACCGCTGATATTTGGAGGTTCAAGTATATGGTTCTGTATGCCCACTTAAAGGATGTTGGAGCAAGCAGATCTCGTAATTTTCAAGATTTCGATAACAAATTTGCGACGGTTCATTACTTAAGTTGGAACATTACTAAATGGTTCAATTTAGGTTTTTTTGAATCTGTTGTTTGGCCTGGAAGAGATACATTACTTGATCGCGGATATGACCCTAATTACTTAAACCCGATAATTTTTATGCGGCCTGTAGAATATTCAACCGGATCTTCAGATAATTCCTTGCTCGGTGTTGCTTTAAATTTTAAACCAAAAAATGGGTGGACAATTTATAGTCAACTAGTTTTAGATGAATTCTTATTAAGTGAATTACAGGCAGATGCAAAAGATTTTGTTAGACCAGACCCAGCGAGAAGAAGCGGTTGGTGGGCAAATAAATATGCAATTCAATTGGGAGTGAAAGCCCATAATATTTTTGGTGTCACAGGTTTGGGAGTTCAGTCAGAATTTAACATTGCACGTCCATTCACCTATTCTCATGGTAACTCAGTTCAGAACTATGGCCATTTAAATAGAGCTTTGGCTCATCCATTGGGCTCGAATTTTTACGAATCAGTATCATTTATGAGCTATCAGCGTGGTAATTCATTAATTGAAGGTAAAATGCAGTTTTTTCAGCAGGGTCAAAGCACAGATTCTACCAATTTCGGAGAAGATGTATTTCAACCTTACCGATCAAGAAACAGTGAATATGGACATTATACCGGTCAAGGTGTAAGCAGAACAATTGCTGCTGCAGGTGTCAGTTACAATTACATTATTGTTCCTGGGTCAAATTTGAGACTCTTTGCTGATTTTACAATCCGAAATCAAAAATGGGTTACAAATAGAACGGATATTTTTCTTTCGATTGGCATTCGGTCATCCATAACAAATCGTTACTCTGATATTTAGTTAAATCTGTCTAACTCCGTGTCAAACTTGCTAGAAACATTGCTATTTTTGCCTTTCAATTTTAAGGAATTTGAGTAACGAAAGTACGGTAGTTTTAGAAGAAGTAAAATCGCATTCTAAGGTTAAGGACTTCTTGGCACTTGCGAAGTTGAGACTTACATCTTTAGTGGTATTTAGCGCTGTCCTAGGGTATTTTATGGCAGCCACTACGGTGAATTTTTTAAGCTTAGCTTACCTAATTATAGGAGGATTTTTGGTTACAGGCTCTTCGAACGCTTTTAATCAAGTAATTGAAAGAGAAGCTGATAAAAAAATGAATCGAACCAGTGACCGACCTCTTCCAGCAGGTAGAATGGGTGTTTCTGAGGCTTCAATTATGGCATCAATTTGGGGTGTTTTAGGTATTGCACTATTATGGTTTGGATTAAACCCATTAAGTGGAATTCTAGCAGCTTTGAGTTTGTTTATTTATGTCTTTTTATACACTCCTCTAAAAAAAGTTGGTCCGATAGCAGTTTTTGTAGGTGCCTTTCCTGGTGCAATTCCACCTATGTTAGGCTACGTGGCGGAAACAGGTTCATTTGGTTTGATTCCAGGGCTTTTATTTGCCACTCAGTTTATCTGGCAATTTCCGCATTTTTGGAGCATCGCATGGAAACTTCACGACGACTATGCAAAAGCTGGTTATCAATTGCTGCCAACTCGAAAAAGGGATAAAACCAGTGCAATGCAAATTGTAATTTACGCCTTGTTTTTGATTCCTATTTCATTAGCTCCATTTTGGTTTGGAATTGGCGGTTGGGTTGGGTTTTCAATTGTGCTTTTCGCAGGGGTCATCTCGGCTATTTTGGCTGCTCGTTTGTTTTTAAAGAGAGACATGAAAAGTGCTACCGTTCTTATGTTTAGCACTTTTATTTATTTACCAGTTGTACAGCTGGCATATTTAATGAGTTTTTAAAATGGAAACAGTAGAATTAAGCAATTTAGAAAAACAGGAAGAGCAATTAGAAATCCGTAAAAAGACATCAAAGAACCTGCTTTGGGTCGGTATTTTGAGCATCATAATGCTTTTCGCAGGATTAACGAGTGCATATATTGTAAGACAAGCAGAAGGTCAATGGTTAGTATTTGACCTTCCAAATGCTTTCTACTTGAGCACTTTGTTTATTTTGTTGAGTAGTGGAGGTCTTATTTGGGCGAATAGAAGCGCAAAAAGTGACAATTTTGATGGAGTTAAAATGGGATTGATGCTGACTTTTGTGTTGGGATTGGCCTTTTCTTATTTTCAATTTGAAGGTTGGAGCCAGTTGAGAGCGCAAGATGTCTTTTTCGCTGGAAAAGAAAGTAACGCGGCAGGATCATTTATGTATGTAATAACTGGCCTGCATTTGGCTCACCTTTTTGCTGGATTTCTCAGTTTGATTTATACATTTGCTCAGTCGACGCAAGGAAAGTATAATTCTGATGGTAAGTTAGGATTGGAATTATGTTCCTTGTACTGGCACTTTTTAGGCCTGTTATGGGTTTATTTATTCTTTTTCTTATTGTATATCAGGTAATTAAAGTAAGTAATGTCGGGAGAAGTAGGTAAAGTAATTGATCAGAAAACGTTATGGGAAGGTGGTCGTTCACCCCTAAGCGTGAGTTACGGTAAAATGATGATGTGGTTTTTCCTCATCTCTGATGCATTAACTTTTGGTAGTCTTTTGGGCTCACTTGGGTTCATGCGTCACAAATACATAGATACATGGCCAATAAGTGAGGCGATTTTTACTCACTTTCCATTGACTCACGCCCACTTGCCATTAATGTATGTGGCATTTATGACTTTTATTCTTATTGTGAGCTCTGTCACTATGGTACTAGCTGTTGAGGCGGGTCATAGAATGGACAGAAAGGGAGTCACTAAGTGGTTGTTTTGGACTGTTGTTGGTGGTGTTATCTTTGTTGGTTCTCAAGCTTGGGAATGGTCGACATTTATAGCTGGCCCTGATGGCGATATTACAACATGGGCAGATAATGCAACCTTAACTCAAAACTTTTATGGTAGAGGGTTTAGCGCAGATAATCCAATTGCAGGTCCTGTTCAATATTCCCAATTTTTCTTTTTTGTCACTGGCTTCCACGGCACCCATGTTGTGAGTGGTGTTGTTCTTAACTTCATTATTCTTTTGAATGTTTTAAAAGGAAAGTATGAAGGGGTTGGCCATTATGAAATGGTTGAAAAAATTGGCTTGTACTGGCACTTTATTGACCTTGTATGGGTATTTGTATTTACTTTTTACTATTTGGTATAATCGATCTATATTGATGAAATTATGAAAAGAGACGACATAATAGAATACTCTTTAGGAGCCGGACACAGCGAAGAAGAAGGTAAGAGTATAAGAAAAAAGATTTGGTTTGTTACAGCATTGCTATCGGCAGTCACTTTGGTTGAGGTATTACTGGGGGTGTTTTGGACAAATATGGGTCTAGAATGGACAGTTGTAAAATTTGCTTTTATTGTTATGACAATGGTTAAAGCTGGTTACATTGTAATGGTATTCATGCATTTAGGCGATGAACGTAAATTGACGAAATATTTTATTTTATTGCCTTATGCAGTTTTCATACTATACCTATTGTTTTTGCTCTTTTTTGAAGCAAATGCATTAGTTCCTACCCTATTGACATAAGAATAATATGAAAAAAATATTGAATGGGAGGTCGCTTATGCTTCTTACTATTCTTTTGTTTCCTTCTTTGCTTTATGTAGTGCTATCTACAGGGTCTCATAATTTTATCAAAAGGCCAATCTATGGCCCAAAAGAGTTGTCTCCCCAAGGTGATTCAATTTATTATCAGTTAAATGGACTGACCTTTTTAAATTGCAAGACACAGGAAGTAGAGCTTTCTTCTTTTCAAAAAAACATTGTTTTATACCATTTTTTTGAAGGTAAAGATTCAGTTCTAGAAAAGAGAAAAGCCAGTCAGCTCATAGCTCTCCACGATCGATTCAAAGAAAAAACAGACATAAAAATTGTTTCCATTATTCTAGGAGACTCAGTAAGAGTCTGTGATTTTCAAAATGAATACAATTTGTTAAGTCAGCAATGGCAAGCAATTGGATTTGAACGGAGTAAAAATTTTGTGAGGGAGAAGTTTATTCTCAATATTCCAGAGGAGTTACAAGAAAACCAATGGACTAACTTGTTTGTTTTAGTAGATAAGAAAGGTCGAATTAGAACCTATAGAGACGGTGTTCAGTATGTAGAAGAAAAGGCCCTTATTGATGACATTAAAATTTTAAAAGCGGAAGAGTTTATCCCAAAGAAGAAGAAAAAGGATGCGGCCGAACAAGAATATAATTAGAGGGATATATCTATTCTCCGCATTGGTTTATGCGCTGGTTATAGTATTGCATGAGCTGCCTGGAGCTGAAGTCGCGCCAGAATTTACAGTCTACCAGCCACTTATGCACTCTATTATCAATGGTACTTGCTTCATCTTATTGCTACTATCACTTTCTTTTATAAAAAGGGGAAATGTAGCCATGCATAAAAGATTAAATACAACCGCAATGCTATTGTCTGTGTTGTTCCTATTGAGCTATGTAGTTTATCATTATTTCGCGGGAGATACGGCCTATTTGGGCGACTATAAGGGATTATATATTTTTATTTTAATCACCCATATTCTACTTGCAGGATTATCACTTCCCTTTATTTTATTGGCTTATTATCATGGTTTTATTGGTAATATCGTTAAGCATAAAAAAATGGTTCGTTTCGTTTTTCCCGTTTGGCTATATGTCACATTTACTGGAGTAATTGTTTATTTATTTTTAGCCCCTTACTATGCATAGAAATCTAATCACGTTGTTGATCTTGGTTAGTATAGTTTTAGCTCCAAGCATATTGGATGCTCAGTGCAGTATGTGTAAGCTTATGGCTGAGAATAGCTATAAAAGTGGTTCTGAAATAGGACGAGGCCTCAATGGTGGAATAATGTACATAATGGGCATCCCCTATATATTGCTGCTCGTAGGAGGATTTGTTCTTTTTAGGAAGAATTTTGGTAAATAGACTGAAAGCTCCACTGTTTTTCTGAGATTGTACTTACCTTTGCAAGGCTTATAAAGAAAGGTGGAGGGAATGGCCCTTTGAAACCTTGGCAACCTGTAAATTCTAGATTCAAGGTGCCAAAACCTAGCTTAGTGCTATGATAAGTGAAGCGATGATTAGAATTGCTGCTTTTTCACACACTTTCATTTTTCTTTTAAGTATTTAAACGCAAATACTATGGGTAAACCAGATATAAGGGAGTCACTAAAAGAAAGAATATTGGTACTTGATGGTGCAATGGGCACTATGATTCAGCGCTATAAATTAGAGGAAGAAGATTTTCGGGGGGAACTTCTCAAAGATCGTCCCGGAAGTTTGAAGGGGAATAATGACCTTTTGTCTTTGACTCGACCAGATGTAATTAAAGAAATTCATGAAGCATATTTTGCTGCGGGTGCTGATATCGCAGAGACCAATACGTTTAGTGGAACTTCTATTGCCCAAGCAGATTACTCTTTAGAAGATATTGTTTACGATTTGAACTACCAATCAGCGAAAATTGCAAAAGAAGCAGCAGATAGATTCACAGCTAAGGAGCCTAATAAACCGAGGTATGTTGCTGGTTCAATTGGTCCAACAAATCGATCAGCTGGATTGTCTCCAGATGTGAATGACCCTGGGTTTAGAAATGTAACATTTGATCAGTTAGTTGAAGCATACACTGAACAAATTAAGGGTTTAGTTGATGGGGGAGTAGACTTATTGTTGGTTGAAACCGTTTTTGATACCTTAAATGCAAAGGCGGCTTTATTTGCGATACAACAATACTACCTAGATAATAGTATCGAACTTCCTGTTATGGTTTCAGGTACCATCACAGATGCAAGTGGCCGAACTTTATCGGGTCAAACAACAGAAGCATTTCTGATATCTATGTCTCATGTGCCATTACTAAGTATTGGCTTAAACTGCGCATTAGGAGCAAAGCAATTACGACCCTATTTACAGACCTTGGATGCAAAATCATCATTCTTAGTTTCTGCACATCCCAATGCCGGTTTACCAAATGAGTTTGGAGAGTACGACCAAAGTCCGAATGAAATGGCAATACAAATTGAAGATTTTCTTCAAGAGGGTTTGCTCAATATTGTTGGTGGATGCTGCGGAACTACGCCAGATCATATTAATGCAATTGCCCAAAAAGCGGCAAATTATAAACCAAGAATTAAAAAAGATAATTATTATGGCAAAGCTGTATAAAGAAATAGACAAAGGTATTTTGAAGGCAATTCCAAATCCTTCTAAAGAAGCATATGAAATCAAGGTTAAAATCCCAGAGTTTACGTTTTTGGGCGTTAGTGAGCAACCAGATTTTGCAACTGTTTTTATTACCATGTATCCTAGTGATAAAATCATTGAATTGAAATCTTTGAAAATGTATTCTTTTCATTTGAGAGATATTGTCGTCTCGTATGAACGTTTAATTAATATAATGTATGACCATCTCATGGAGGTATATAGCCCAGAGCGATTAAGGCTTTCTATGATATGTAACCCCAGAGGAGGGATTTCTGCCAAACTTGCTATTGATAGTGATTGGGAAGTACGTGGAGGAAAAGAGGCCTTCAAAGATTGGACTGGAAGCAGTAACATTGATGACTGGAGTGTAATAATGTAACCTGGAGAAATAAAATGAATATTCCTCCTTTGATTTTAAGTGGCCTAGAGCCACTGGTGATTAATTCAGATGCTAACTTTATAAATGTTGGAGAGCGCACGAATGTTACAGGATCGCGAAAGTTCCTTCGCTTAATAAAAGAAGGAAATTACGAAGAAGCGATTTCTGTAGCTCGCCACCAAGTAGATGGTGGTGCTCAAATACTAGACATAAATATGGATGAGGGTATGCTCGATGGCGTCGATGCCATGCGTACTTTTTTGAATTTGATAGCAGGAGAACCTGATATATCAAGGATACCGGTGATGATTGATTCCAGTAAATGGGAGATAATTGAAGCTGGATTGAAATGCGTTCAAGGAAAGAGTGTTGTAAATTCTATTTCCTTAAAAGAAGGTAAGGAGCCATTTGTCGACCAAGCCAGAAAAATAAAAATGTACGGTGCTGCGGTAATTGTAATGGCCTTTGATGAAGATGGTCAGGCAGATACCTATGATCGAAGAATTGAGATATGTAAAAAGTCATATGATATTTTGGTTAATGAAGTAAACTTTCCTTGTCAAGATATCATTTTTGATCCGAATATTTTTCCAGTTGCAACAGGAATAGAAGAGCATAATAACTATGCAGTAGATTTTTTTAATGCCACAAAATGGATTAAACAAAATTTGCCTGGAGCAAAAGTTAGTGGTGGTGTAAGTAACGTTTCTTTTTCATTTAGGGGAAATCAGACCGTTAGAGAAGCAATGCACTCGGCTTTTCTTTACCACGCCATTCAAAATGGAATGGATATGGGGATTGTAAACCCAGCTATTCTTGAGGTTTATTCAGATATTCCTAAAGAATTATTAGACAAAGTAGAGGATGTATTGCTAAATAGACACTCAGAAGCTACTCAAGCTTTGTTAGATTTTGCTGAGACAGTTTCAGGCACTTCAAAAGAAAAAGGAGCAGACCTTTCCTGGAGGGATAATCCAATTGGAGAAAGAATGACGCATTCTTTGGTAAAAGGAATTACCGACTTTATTGAGGAGGATACCGAAGAGGCACGGCTTTCTGTTGAGCGGCCATTGCATGTAATTGAAGGTCCTTTAATGGATGGAATGAATGTAGTAGGAGATTTATTCGGGTCAGGTAAAATGTTTTTGCCTCAAGTTGTAAAAAGTGCCCGGGTAATGAAAAAAGCTGTAGCTTATTTATTGCCGTACATAGAAGCTGATAAAAGAGAAGGAGACAAAAGTACTGCTGGTAAGGTACTAATGGCTACTGTAAAAGGAGACGTGCACGATATTGGAAAAAACATTGTTGGTGTGGTTTTGGGTTGCAACAATTATCAAGTAATTGATTTAGGAGTTATGGTTCCCGCTAATAAAATATTGGAGGCCGCAATTGAGCATAATGTGGATGTAATTGGATTAAGTGGGCTCATAACACCTTCTTTAGATGAAATGGTTCATGTAGCAAAGGAGTTGGAACGCGCTAAAATGAATATTCCTTTATTGATTGGAGGAGCGACAACATCTAAAGCGCATACTGCGGTAAAAATTGATCAACATTATTCCGCACCTTCTATTCATGTATTAGACGCTTCGCGTTCAGTAACGATTGTAGAAAAATTGCTTGGTGAGAAGAAGGATGTATTGATGTCGGAAATAAACCTAGAATACGATCGGGTTAGAGAACAGTTTTTAGAAAGACAAGCAAGTAAAAAACACTTAAAAATTGAGGCCGCAAGGGCAAATTCATTACAACTAAGCTTTAGTAGTGACGAAATCGTTACACCAAATTTCATAGGAAATAAAACCTTCGAAAACGTAAGCCTTCAAGAAATAATTCCTTATTTAGATTGGACTCCATTTTTTCAAACTTGGGAATTAGCTGGAAAATATCCGAAGATTTTATCTGATGATGTAGTAGGGGAGCAAGCAACGCCGTTGTTTGAGGATGCTAAAAAAATGCTAGCGACTATAATTCAAGAAAAATGGCTTACGGCAAATGGTGTAATTGGGATTTGGGAAGCAGAAAAAAGGGGAGATGATATAAAGGTGCAATTTGAGAATCAAGTTGAAGAATTTCATTTCTTGCGTCAACAAAACGAATTCACACAAGGAAAACCGAATCGTTGCTTAACTGACTTTGTTGCTTCTAAGGACGAATCAGCTAAAGATTATTTAGGTGGTTTTGCAGTTACTACTGGTATTGGAATCGAGAAGCACTTGGAGCGATTTGAAGCCGATCATGATGATTATTCTTCCATTATGCTTAAGGCATTGGCAGATAGATTAGCAGAAGGTTTTGCTGAACTAATGCATAAAAAAGTAAGAACAGAGATATGGGGTTATACTGCTTCAGAGGACTTAAGTAATGATGATTTGATAAAAGAAAACTATCAAGGAATTCGTCCTGCGCCAGGTTACCCTGCTTGTCCCGAACACACTGAAAAAGAAACCTTATTTAAGTTATTAGATGCTAATTCCATTGGAATGCAACTAACTGAATCTATGGCAATGCAGCCAGGCGCTGCCGTTAGCGGCTTTTACTTTGCTCACCCAAATGCAGCTTACTTTAATGTTGGGAAGATTGGAAAAGATCAGGTTGCTGATTATGCGGCACGAAAAAATTGGTCAATAGAAATCGCAGAAAAATGGTTATCACCTATTTTGAATTATTAAATTTGACTAGTTATTAATTTAAACTCAATTTATGAGAAACGTAAAGTTATTTTTAGCTATGTTGGCTTTTGGAGCTTTTTCTTTAAACTCCTTTGCTGGCAATTACAAAATCGACGAATCAGCCGTTGAAGAAACTATTGATCAAGCTTGGATAGTCTAAAATACCTTTCAGAAAACAGTAACTGGGCGGTAAAGGCAGAGGCCACCTATTTTTTTAGCTAAAATTTATTTAGAGTCAGAGGAAAAACCGAATGAGTCTATGTTTTACACCAAAATTCTTTTGAGCAAATACCCAAATAACATTATTTACTCAGTGAAGTATGCGAAAGCACTTAAAGCTGCTGAAATGGAAGAGCGTTACATTACATATTGCTTAAATGAAGCACAACGTTCAATTAACCTAAAAGGAATACCTGTTAGAAGCAAAGAGCACTTAAACCATCTGTTCAATAAAATGGCTGAAGATTATTAGAAGCCAATCATCCTGATTTGAACCCAAAGATGTAGTTCATTTCCCCATCCATTGAAATTGCTTATTTAAACCCAATTCTATAATTAGTTTTGTCTTTCAATTAATTATGAGAACATTTACACTAGTTTTTTTCCTTTCTATCGCTTCAGTTTCCAATGCTCAAGTGCGTTTGTCTTTGGAAGATTGTATCGGTTTAGCCTTAAAAAACAACTTGAACGTTCAAAGAGCATATCTAAATGCTGAATTAGCTGAGCAGGATCTAGTCGGAGCTAAAGGGCAGCACTTGCCATCTGTTAATTTATTCTTGAATAGTGACCTGAATTTTGGACGAACGATTGACCCATTTACCAACACTTTTGCAACCGATGAGGTAAGGTCAGATGCATATGGAATACAAGGACGTTGGGATGTGTTTTCTGGGGCGTCGAGATATAATCGCTACAAGCAAGCGAATATGAGTGTGCTCGCTTCTCGCTATGACACTGACAAAGCTAGAAACGATGTGTCACTTTCTGTAACCTCGTCTTATTTGCAAATTCTTTTTAATGAAGAGTTGTTGCGAATTGCTGAACAGCAGGTTAGTTTGAGTGAAGGTCAAGTAAAAAGAAGTAAGAAATTTGTTGATGCGGGTAGAATATCTCAAGGAGAGTTGCTCGACTTGCAGGCGCAGCTTGCTAGAGAGGAATTAAACGTGGTTAATGCCTCTAATAATTTAGATATTTCTAAGCTTCGTCTATTATTGTTAATGAGAGCAGATTCAATTGAGGAGTTTTCTATAGTTCGACCGGCACAGGCTGTTGATGTTTTGAAGAAAAACGAAGCAACATCATCATTCATTTATTACAAAGCTTTAGAAAATTTACCTGAAATAAAGAGTGCTGAAATAAAATATGAGGCTAGTTCCAGAGGCTTGAATGCAGAACGTGGGAAAATTAGTCCAACATTGTCATTAAGAGGAGGCGTTGGTTCGGGCTATTCAGGTAAAAACATAGACCTGGTTACCAGGGAAACAAAAGACTTTGGTACTCAGGTTACGGATAACTTTAATCAATCAATTGGTGTTTCTTTAACTATGCCTATTCTTAATTCACTTTCTACTCATACTGCTATAAGCCGTGCAAAGGTTACTCGAGAAATTAGGGAGTTGGAATTAGAACAAGCGAAAAACCAAGTAAATGAGACGGTTAAGCAAGCTTATTTCGATGCTGGTGCGGCAAAGAAAAAGTACGAAGCCAATGTGAAGGCTGTTGATGCGACCAAGGAGTCATTTAAATACGCCACTAAAAGGTTCGAGGTGGGAAGCATAAATGGTGTTGAGTACAATCAATCTAAGACTAATCTTGCAAAAGCTGAAGCTGATTTAGTTCAGGCTAAATTTGATTATCTCTTCAAATTCAAAATCCTTGAGTTTTATCAAGGCAAACCTTTAAGCTTAGATTAGAATGAACAAGAAATTTATAATAGGTTCGGTAATAGTATTATTGACATTGTTGACAGTAGCGATTATAAAAAGCAACAGCAGCGACAGTATTGCGGTAGATTCAGAGCCCATAGAAAATAGAACAATTGTAGAAAAAGTTGCTGCTAACGGAAAAGTTCAACCAGAAACGGAAATAAAAATTAGTTCGGAGGTAAGTGGGGAGTTAATCGAAGTAAATATTATTGAAGGTCAAAAGGTAAAACAGGGAGAACTGCTTTTGAGAATAAACCCTGACTTACTAACGGCGGTTGTTCAGCGTGCTAGTGCAAATTTGAGTTCAAGTAAGGCTAACTTTCTTAACTCAAAAGCAAGGTTGACTCAAGCAAAATCTAGACTTAATCAATCGCAAAAAGAATACGATAGAAGCGTTAAGCTATTAAATGGCGGGGCAATTGCTCAAGCGGAAATGGATCAAATTACGTCAAATTTTGAGGTAGCAGAGGCTGATGTTCAAGCGGCAAGTGAAAGTGTAAGTGCTGCTGAATTTAGTGTAAAAACAGCGGAGGCAACTCTAAGAGAAGCAAATGATAACCTAGGGAGAACTGCAATTTATGCGCCTACCAATGGGACAATATCAAAGCTTTCAGTAGAAGAGGGGGAGAGAGTGGTAGGAACAGCGCAAATGGAAGGTACTGAGTTGCTTCGGATAGCAGACATGTACAATATGGAGGTTGCTGTGGAAGTAAATGAAAGTGATATTGTAAAGGTTTCTTTAAATGACAGAGTTGAAATTGAGTTGGATGCATATTTAGACCGTGTATTTGAAGGTAAAGTTTCAGAAATAGCGAGTTCTGCAAAAGATAATCTTGGAGGAGCAGATCAGGTAACAACCTTTGAAGTGAAAATTCATATTCTTAATAGTAGTTATGCAGACTTGGTTGATTCTACTAATAATAAAAAATACCCACTACGACCTGGTATGTCCGCTACTGTTGATGTAATCACAAATACAGAGAATGGAGTGTTAAGCGTTCCAATCCAGTCTGTAGTTCTTAGGCCGGATACTTTTAAAAAGGGCGAAATCCTATCCGCAATAGATCAAGATAAGCTGAAGGAATGTATTTTCTTGATTGAAAATGAAACGGTTAGAAAAGTTTTTGTTCAAACAGGAATTCAAGATGATGATTATATTCAAATTCTTAGACCTAACGACTTAACTGGGGATGTGGTCAGTGGTCCGTATGCCACCGTAAGCAGGAAATTGCGAGATGAAGATGTCGTTGAAATTTCAAAAGACCTAAAAGAAGAAAAGTAATGGTAAACCATTATTTAGGTATAGAAACATCATCTACCAATTGTTCGGTGGGGATTTTTCAGAATACTGAATTAATTGATTTTATAGAAATAAACGATGGTTATTCTCACGGTGAAGTACTAGCGAAATCGCTTGATACTTTATTGAAGCGGCAGAATTTAGCGATTAAAGATGTTAAAGCAATCGGAATAGGAAAGGGCCCAGGTTCTTATACAGGCTTACGAATTGGAGTCGCTTTTGCAAAAGGACTAGCATTTTCTAACCAAATAAAGCTTATTGCAATTGACAGTTTGAGGAATATGGCTTTGCAAGTTATCCAGAAAAATAGTAGAGAAATAACTAAAGAAGACTTGTTGATTAGTCTGATTGATGCAAGGCGAGACGAGGTTTACCTCCAAATGTTTAGTGGTTATGGTACTTCAATTAGTAGAACAGAAGCTCTAGTTATTGATAATTCAAGTTTTGCAGAGTCGATCGCTTACGAAAAGGTGTATTGTTTTGGAAGTGGCTCCAAGAAACTCACTATGCTCAATGAAACATCTCGTCGGTTTAAACATAGTAGCGATATATTCCCCTCTGTAAAAGGAATGGCTTCTGTTATTCATTCTAATTATTTAGGCGGAATATTTGAAGATTTAGCCTACTTCGAACCGTTTTATTTAAAGGAATTTATTGCTGGTAAGCCTAAAACAAACCATTTGATTCCTTGATTTTAGTTGTAAGTAATTGAATTTTAGGAGCTGAGCATATTCTGTGTTTTTTATAGAAAAAAGTGCTTAAAAACATCTATTCATTATTAAGAAAACACTTACATTTGCCAACCGTTTTTGAAACGGATAGTTCTTAAGAATGACACGGTAAAAAAATATTTTTAGTTTCTTGTTGAATTTAAAAATAAGTATACTTTTGCCGCCCGCTAAAACGGGAATAGTTCTAAACCGAGATATTAAATGAGTTTTAATTTAGCTGGGAAGTTGGATTGGGATTTAGATATATAAATTTTCTAATAGCTAATTGGTTGTTAGTGAAAAGTCAGGCGAGAGTTTGATGAGAGTTCTTTGAAAAGATTGGAAGCATAATAAGAAGGAGACGGAATAGTAAAATATTTTTTGTTTCGAAATTCTTTTGAGAAATGGAGCTAGAATTAAACACTTTTATACAACGAAGAGTTTGATCCTGGCTCAGGATGAACGCTAGCGGCAGGCTTAACACATGCAAGTCGAGGGGCAGCACGGGTGCTTGCACTTGGTGGCGACCGGCGGACGGGTGCGTAACGCGTATGCAACCTACCTTATACAGGGAGATAGCCCAGAGAAATTTGGATTAATATGCCATAATATCATAAAGCCACATGGTTTAATGATTAAAGATTTATCGGTATAAGATGGGCATGCGTATGATTAGCTAGTTGGTGAGGTAATGGCTCACCAAGGCGACGATCATTAGGGGGCCTGAGAGGGTGAACCCCCACACTGGTACTGAGACACGGACCAGACTCCTACGGGAGGCAGCAGTGAGGAATATTGGGCAATGGAGGCAACTCTGACCCAGCCATGCCGCGTGTAGGAAGAAGGCGTTCTGCGTCGTAAACTACTTTTATATAGGAATAAACCTCTCTACGTGTAGAGGGCTGAATGTACTATACGAATAAGCACCGGCTAACTCCGTGCCAGCAGCCGCGGTAATACGGAGGGTGCAAGCGTTATCCGGATTCATTGGGTTTAAAGGGTCCGTAGGCGGCCAAATAAGTCAGTGGTGAAAGCCTCCCGCTCAACGGGAGAACTGCCATTGAAACTGTCTGGCTTGAATCTATTTGAAGTGGGCGGAATACATCATGTAGCGGTGAAATGCATAGATATGATGTAGAACACCTATTGCGAAGGCAGCTCACTAAGTTAGCATTGACGCTGAGGGACGAAAGCGTGGGGAGCGAACAGGATTAGATACCCTGGTAGTCCACGCCGTAAACGATGGTCACTCGCTGCAGGCGATACACGGTCTGTGGCTGAGCGAAAGCATTAAGTGACCCACCTGGGGAGTACGTTCGCAAGAATGAAACTCAAAGGAATTGACGGGGGCCCGCACAAGCGGTGGAGCATGTGGTTTAATTCGATGATACGCGAGGAACCTTACCAAGGCTTAAATGTAGATTGACAGGGGTGGAAACATCTTTTTCTTCGGACAATTTACAAGGTGCTGCATGGTTGTCGTCAGCTCGTGCTGTGAAGTGTCGGGTTAAGTCCCATAACGAGCGCAACCCCTATTTTCAGTTGCCAGCGAGTAATGTCGGGGACTCTGGAGAAACTGCCACCGTAAGGTGAGAGGAAGGTGGGGATGACGTCAAATCATCACGGCCCTTACGTCTTGGGCTACACACGTGCTACAATGGTCGGTACAGAGGGCAGCCACCCCGCGAGGGGGCGCGAATCTCCAAAACCGATCTCAGTTCGGATCGAAGTCTGCAACTCGACTTCGTGAAGCTGGAATCGCTAGTAATCGGATATCAGCCATGATCCGGTGAATACGTTCCCGGGCCTTGTACACACCGCCCGTCAAGCCATGGAAGCTGGGGGTACCTGAAGTCGGTCACCGTAAGGAGCTGCCTAGGGTAAAACTAGTAACTGGGGCTAAGTCGTAACAAGGTAGCCGTACCGGAAGGTGCGGCTGGAATACCTCCTTTTTAGAGACTACTCTATTTCTTGTTTCGTTACAGAAATAGTTTACTGTCCATCCTTTTTATTTGCTTTCAGTTTTTTTTTATTAACCTTTCCTGGTAGGAATATATAAATGGGTTCGATTCCTAGAGGTTAGACAAAAAGAGAGAGATAGTCGTGAGATTATTTTTTTTGATATTTACATTTATGTGGATATAAAGTTCTTTGACATGATGGACAATAATTGAAGAAAGCAAAGTAAGAAAGCTTATGTAAACACTACGTTTATATATGAAGAAGAGAAGAAGATAAGGGCGTATGGCGGATGCCTAGGCTCTCAGAGGCGAAGAAGGACGTGACAAGCTGCGAAAAGCTACGGGGAGATGCACATAATTAGTGATCCGTAGATATCCGAATGGGGCAACCCGGTATGTTGAAGACATATCACCAGCAATGGGGCAAACGCAGGGAACTGAAACATCTAAGTACCTGTAGGAGAAGAAAACAATAGTGATTCCCTGAGTAGCGGCGAGCGAACGGGGAACAGCCCAAACCAAGATTGTTTCGGCAAACTTGGGGTTGTAGGACTGTAATGTGGACTTAAGATAGATAGTAGAACTACTTGGAACGGTAGGCCAGAGAAGGTGATAGCCCTGTAGACGAAATCGATTTTATACCTAACAGTATCCTGAGTAGTGCGGGGCACGGGAAACCCTGTATGAATCAAGCGGGACCATCCGTTAAGGCTAAATACTCCTGAGAGACCGATAGTGAACAAGTACCGTGAGGGAAAGGTGAAAAGTACTCCGAATAGGAGGGTGAAATAGTACCTGAAACCATACGCTTACAAGCGGTCGGAGGTCTTCGGACTGACGGCGTGCCTTTTGCATAATGAGCCTACGAGTTACTCCTCACAAGCGAGGTTAAGACTTTAAGAGTCGAATCCGAAGCGAAAGCGAGTCTGAATAGGGCGAACTAGTTTGTGGGGGTAGACGCGAAACCGTGTGATCTACCCATGGGCAGGTTGAAGCTGTAGTAACATACAGTGGAGGACCGAACCAGTACATGTTGAAAAATGTTTGGATGACCTGTGGGTAGGGGTGAAAGGCTAATCAAACTCGGAAATAGCTCGTACTCCCCGAAATGCATTTAGGTGCAGCGTTGAGTTAAGTATTATAGAGGTAGAGCTACTGATTGGGCTAGGGGGCTTCACCGCCTACCAACCCCTGACAAACTCCGAATGCTATAATATGTTTCTCAGCAGTGAGGGCATGGGTGCTAAGGTCCATGTCCGAAAGGGAAAGAACCCAGATCATCAGCTAAGGTCCCCAAATGTGTGTTAAGTTGACAAAACGCGGTCAGATTGCATAGACAGCTAGGATGTTGGCTTGGAAGCAGCCATTCATTTAAAGAGTGCGTAACAGCTCACTAGTCGAGCGATTTGGCATGGATAATAATCGGGCATAAATACACTACCGAAGCTATGAACTTGAATTTATTCAAGTGGTAGGGGAGCATTCTAATTGCATTGAAGGTGAACTGTGAGGTTTGCTGGAGCGGTTAGAAAAGAAAATGTAGGCATAAGTAACGTTAAGGAGGGCGAGAACCCCTCCCACCGCAAGACTAAGGTTTCCCCGGCTATGCTAGTCATCCGGGGGTTAGTCAGGACCTAAGGCGTACCCTAACGGGGAAGTCGATGGACAACGGGTTAATATTCCCGTACTTGCTTAAACAGTGATGGAGAGACGGAGTAGTGAAAGTACCGCGTACTGACGGAATAGTACGTTGAAAACCGTAGGTATTGGAGAGGCAGGTAAATCCACCTTTCTAGCTGAAAGTTGATAGTACCAAGAGCCTTCGGGCAATTGGATAGTGTACCTAATCAGACTTCCAAGAAAAACTTCTAAACTTATGTTTAAGCAACCTGTACCGCAAACCGACACAGGTAGTCGAGGAGAGTATCCTAAGGTGGACGAGTGATTCATGGCTAAGGAACTAGGCAAAATAGACCCGTAACTTCGGGAGAAGGGTCCCCTGTAGTAATACAGGGCGCAGTGAAAAGGCCCAGGCGACTGTTTATCAAAAACACAGGACTCTGCTAAGTTGAAAGACGATGTATAGGGTCTGACACCTGCCCGGTGCCGGAAGGTTAAGTGGAGATGTTAGTCTTCGGATGAAGCATTGAAATGAAGCCCCGGTAAACGGCGGCCGTAACTATAACGGTCCTAAGGTAGCGAAATTCCTTGTCGGGTAAGTTCCGACCTGCACGAATGGTGTAACGATCTGGGCACTGTCTCGGCCATGAGCTCGGTGAAATTGTAGTAACGGTGAAGATGCCGTTTACCCGCAGTGGGACGGAAAGACCCCGTGAACCTTCACTATAGCTTTACATTGACTTTGGGTAAACGATGTGTAGGATAGGTGGGAGACTATGAAGCTGGCACGCTAGTGTTGGTGGAGTCAACCTTGAAATACCACCCTTCGTTTATCTGGAGCCTAATCCCGTAAGGGAGACAGTGTATGGTGGGTAGTTTGACTGGGGTGGTCGCCTCCAAAAGAGTAACGGAGGCTTTCAAAGGTTCCCTCAGCACGCTTGGTAACCGTGCGTAGAGTGCAATAGCATAAGGGAGCTTGACTGTGAGACTGACAAGTCGAGCAGGTACGAAAGTAGGATATAGTGATCCGGTAGTTCCGTATGGAAGGGCTATCGCTCAAAGGATAAAAGGTACTCCGGGGATAACAGGCTGATCACTCCCAAGAGCTCACATCGACGGAGTGGTTTGGCACCTCGATGTCGGCTCGTCACATCCTGGGGCTGGAGAAGGTCCCAAGGGTTGGGCTGTTCGCCCATTAAAGTGGCACGCGAGCTGGGTTCAGAACGTCGCGAGACAGTTCGGTCCCTATCTACTGTGGGCGTTGGAAATTTGCGAGGACCTGACTCTAGTACGAGAGGACCGAGTTGGACAAACCTCTGGTGTACCAGTTGTTCCGCCAGGAGCACCGCTGGGTAGCTATGTTTGGAAGAGATAAGCACTGAAAGCATCTAAGTGCGAAACTCGCCTCAAGATGAGATTTCCTTTAAGGGTCGTTGGAGATGACGACGTTGATAGGCTGCAGGTGTAAAGTCAGTGATGGCAAAGCCGAGCAGTACTAATTACCCTATGTCTTCCCTTCATGAGTAATGTTTATTTAAGCAGGATTACCCTGTTTTTTTCAAGTTGTCCATTATGTTAAAATATTTAGTTAGTAGTTGATAGTCCCGATAGTAATCGGGAGTAACTATCAACAAAAACGCTAGCACGAAGTTTCCCGAGAAATCGGGATGAAAACTTACGGTGACTATGGCGTTGGGGATCACCTCTTACCATTCCGAACAGAGTAGTTAAGCCCAATTGCGCCGATGGTACTGCCTCACCAGGCGGGAGAGTAGGTCGTCGCCGGTTTTCTAATTAAGCCCTTATCTGTATTACAGATAGGGGCTTTTTTTTGACCTGTATTTCTAGGTTCACGATCTGTTTTCTTTGGAATACAAACCTGTATTTAAAAGCTCTGAGTATTGTGTTATAAGTATGTATAGTCGCAATTGCTAGTGATATTGGAATTAATTCACGTATGAAGTATACGAACTTGTTCAACTACAATATTTAGGATGGAAATGGAGGTTTAATTGAACGAAGTATTTCTTACTACCCAATAAAGACTGCTGCCGGAAACCTAATATTTACTCAATTACAATTGGGTATCTGAATATTTTTGAATCTTCTCGGATATTAATCCAGTAAGTACCTCTTGCTAATTCTGAAACATCTAACTCGTTTTCTTTAAAAGTTCCAACTTTTTTTCCATCAATATTGATTAGATAAGCAGAGATTGATTTATTTGATTCAATATATATTCTGTCCTTTGCAGGGTTAGGATAGGGTTTAAACCCTGTATTAGAATGCTCCAGAATGCTTGAAGAAGTTGTATCTGCAGGTACCTTAACGCTATCGTACTCAATGATAAAATAGATACTACTTGTCCCAGAGATATCATTCCATTCGCCTGGAGAGCCCAGTAAAGTAGTCCTAGCTGGCCAGCCTGCTAAACCAATTGCAGCAAAATCTTGACCAGTTCCAAAGTTATCGGGTTCATTTTGACTTGACTTTAATTTTCCGCCCCAATTTTGGAAAGCATTGTTTACTGAACTGCCAGTATTACCGCCAGACCAAAATTTAGATCCAGAACCATTATCATTATTGTCCCATAACCAATCGCCTTCTGTTGCCTGGTCTGTTGCGCCTATCCATATGTAGGCAATTGCTCCACCATTTGTCACGCTTGTATACGTAGTTGAAATATTTGCACCATTGAGAATTTCATCATACACTTTTAGCTGCTTTAGCGAATCTTCAATTTGAAGTAAATAGCCGCCTCTTTCTACTGCACAAGCTGCCGCATCCTTCCAAGATTTTTGTTCTTTTACAATTTCGTAGTTTTTACCTAAGTATGTGAATTTGTAGATATTATTTGTATCAGCGCATTGTGAGAAAGCATTCACTGATAAAATGCTCCAAAAGATAAGGGATAGAGTTTTCATACTAGTTTATTTGTTGTGAAATTAGTGTTGAAAATGTTTCTATTTCACAAGATCTAAAACAATAATTAATAGGGTAACGTGAATAACCTAAATTTTACAGCTAAAATATCTGTAGCGCCTGGTTAATAAATCCCTTAAAAGGTGAATAGAAGTGGGGGAATTATAAAGCTTAATCTTAGAGTATAGCTGCTTAGTATCGTTATTTATCAGTAAAACTCATATTCATATTGCATAATCTTAATACTTCTTGCAGACTCATCTTTACTTAATTGTGCGCTGAGAAAAAAGGTTTGTGGATCGTATAGAAATTCTTGAGAGAATGAAAGTTTTCCGTTAGTGTATATTTTGCTACTATTCAAATTACCGTAATCGTCATACTCATAAGTTTTTGTTAAGGTTCGCTGACTGCCGAGATTTGAATAATCTATAATTTTAATTAGCCGTCCTTCAGGGTCGTATTTGTAGGTTATTAAATTCCTTTTTTTAGTGAGATAGTAGCTTGTATTTTCAGATTGTTTTTGTCCAATAACGTTAATAATAATCGTACGCTCTTTGTAAGGGCGGCCTGACGAATTGTAATACACAACCTGCTGGGTAGTGTCATTTATTTGCTTCCATTCGTAGCGCTCCTGTTTAACTATGGTTTCGGTTCCTTTGTCAAATCCGTACTTATATTGGTTGTTATTAGCTCCCCGAACAACAGTTTCAGCGGAAATCTTGTTTTCATTGTTGTAAGAATACCGAACTGCATCGTAGGCTTTCACATAAAATTGAGCTTTCTGAATTAATTGATTATTCTGACTATAACTAAAAGAGCTTTGTGTAGTATCAATTCTTCCACCTCTAAGAGACATTGTTTTTATTTGCTCAGTTAGCTTTCCTTCTCGATCAAAGGAATATCGAATAATAAGCCCTTTGCTAGAAATGGTTTGCATATCCTTCTTTACCGAGATTTTGCCAGTAATGATTTTTACCTTATTGTCTTTTATAAAACGCTCATTAAATTGACAATCGTTGTTATAAAGCTTACTTTGATATACGTCCAAAATTTGGGCGTAAATTTCACTCGATACTGAAACTGTAAGTAACGTAATTAGTAAGGCAATTAGCTTTGTTAAGTTCATTCCCCTTTACTATTTTAATTGTTTCACAGCCTCACTAACCTCATTTACAGGCAGTTGACAAGACTTATTTACGCATACATAAATGTAAGTATCACCTTCCACATGTTTGTTTTCTAACAAAGGAAGCATGCTCGGTTTTTTAGAGCCAATTAGCAATTTGTTAGCAACATAGATCTTGTTTAATTCAGCAGCTTTTTCTATACAGTTCTGTCCAACTATGGCTATTTCGTAATAAGGAAAAACTTTATTTAAGTACAATTGCCCCCAATTAGAATAACCAGACCCATAATCGGACATATGAGGCTGTATATTATTTAGCATGGTTTCTGCCATATTCAAATAGGCCTTATTATCAAAGTAATGACCTAGTACGTTAAGTGATTTCGCTATACTTGAGTTTGAGGCAGGAATAACATTATCATTCAATTCCATTTTCCTCGCCACTAAACCGGTTGCGTTTTTTGATGTGAAATAGAACATCCCGCGCTCTGAGTCGTAAAAATTTTCGATGCTTATATCTAGTAAATCTTTGGCACGTTCTAACCATACCTTATCAAAGGTTACTTGGTATAAATCAGTGTATGCTTCAATTACAAAACAGTAATCTTCGAGAAAACCATCTAGCTTAGAGCTTCCATTTTTGTAGCTGTGCAAAAGTCTACCATCCTTTGTTGTTTGAGTGGTAGCTATGAATTCGGCATTTTTTAATGCAGCCTCAAGAAATTTCTTATCATTAAAAACCGCTGCAGCTTTTACCAGGCCAGAAATCATTAATGCATTCCATGAAGTAAGTGTTTTATCATCCAATCCAGGCCTAATCCTATTGGAACGAACCTTCAGTAGTTTTGCATTAATTGACTTTATTGATGGTTGTATTTGATCAACGGATAGGTTCAATTTCTTAGCAACTTCTTCATCTGTTTTTTCTCGCAGTAAAATGTTATTGCCATGTTCCCAAAGTGCTTTCTTGCCAATATTGTAATACACTTTAACAAGGTTGTATTCAGTTTCTGAAAGAGCCGACTTTAGCTCTTCCTCTTTCCAAACATAAAACTTACCTTCTTCTCCCTCGCTGTCAGCGTCAAGTGCTGAATAGAAGGCGCCATTTGCAGCAGTCATTTCGCGTTGTACGAAATCGAAGGTTTGGTAGACAATGTCTTTGTGCAATTGGTCTCCATAATATTGATAGGCTTCCGCATATAAACTCATCAATTGAGCATTGTCGTAGAGCATTTTTTCAAAGTGAGGAGCCTTCCAAAGAATGTCAGTTGAGTAACGAGCAAAACCTCCTCCTATTTGATCGTAAATTCCTCCGTAAGCCATTTTATCCAAGGTTAGCTTAACATGCCTCAGAACTTCTTTGTCTTTGTTTAGAACGCCAAAACGCAAAAGGAACTGATAGTTGTTCGGAATAGGGAATTTAGGGGCTCGATTCGGGCCGCCTTCTTTGTTGTCAAAACTGGTCTTCCATTTTCCGACCATTTCCACCAATGTGTCATTACTGAATTTAGCAGGTGAATTGTTTAAGGGCAGAAGATCTGAATTCTTGATTCCTTCCGTGAGATTTTGGGCGTATTCGTAAAACTTCTCTTTGTCTTTACTGTAATCTTTTGCTAAGCTTTGCAGTACATTCACCCATTGGCTCTTCTGGAAATAGGTGCCTCCATAAACCGGCCTCCCATCGGGCAATGCAAAGCAGTTTAAGGGCCATCCGCCTTGTTTTGTAATCAATTGGACAGCATTCATATAAATCTGGTCAATATCTGGACGCTCTTCACGGTCTACCTTAATGCATATAAAATTGTCATTCATGATTTGAGCGACGGCAGAATCTTCAAAAGATTCGCGTTCCATAACATGGCACCAGTGACAAGCAGAGTACCCAACGCTTACCAATATCAACTTATCTTCTGCTTTTGCTTTATCAAGAGCTTCATCTCCCCATGGATACCAATTTACAGGGTTGTGTGCATGTTGCAATAAGTAAGGACTGGTTTCATCAATAAGGGCATTGGTGTATTTATGTTGTTTCTGATCGTGCATTTTATCAGTGGTATTTGAGTTGTTTTGACAGCTTTGAATCGCGGTCAATACAATTGAAAATATGAGTAAGATTCTCATGTTAGAAATTTTTTCAAAGGTAGCAGCTCAATATTAGCCACGCTTCTGTTGAAGGACTAGTTATTACGGATTTGTGTTAAGAAAATGGAATTTTATTTACAAGGAAATCGATTCCTTAAAATCAACAGGGACTGTTTTTGAAATGCCTTTTGCTTTTCCAATTATTTCCCCTTTTATGCCGAGGTTTATTTTTCCACCGCTCATAAGCATTATCATTCCTAAGTCAATGTTCCCATCAGACGGAAGTTCAACCACAACCCCAGTTTTATAGGTTTCTTTCGAATTCTTATTTAATTCTATTTGATCAACCAACTTGGCTTTACCAATTTCTTTTCCATTGATTGAAAAAGTGAGGTTTTTGGTTTCAACTTTTATTTTATAGTCGTTTGGGTTGTTAATTTTAACCCAAAGATCGGCTTCTATGCCATTAGGAGATATTTTGTTTAATGCTGCGTTTTCAAGTGAGATAAATTCAACGTCATTATAATCAACACAAGCAGTAACGCTTAATAATAGGGCAAACGCTAATATTTTATTTATCATCTGTTTTTAGTTTAATGGTAAAGGTAGAACCTTCATTAATTTTTGACGATAGGAAGACTTCTCCACCCATTAGCTCTGTTAGTTGCTTTACAATATACAAGCCAAGACCAGTTCCTTTTGTGGTGCGTGTTTCTTCGTTTTGAATTCTGAAAAATCGCGCGAAGACCTTTTGCTGCTCTTCATTGGTAATTCCAATCCCTTGGTCTTTGATGTCAATAAATACAGCTCCTTTTTCAGTCTTCGTTGTAATGATAATAGGGCTGTTTTTTTGGTTGTATTTTATTGCGTTTTCCAAGATATTTTTAATCACAGATTCAAACGCTAAAGGATCAATAAGGGCGCAAATCTCTGGTTGAACATTGCTAATGTCTATTGCTTCCGAAGCGGATTTAAAATCACCTGTTATGTTTTGAAGAAGCTCAGAAATATTATTTGGCTGAAGATTTAATTGCAGGACATTCTCTTCTAGTCGAGTTGATGTTAGAATATTTTCAACTAAGTTTTTTAATCTGCTATTTTGTTGTAAGGCATTTTTTAGTAGTTGATTTCTGGTTTCTGTATCAAGCTTTCTATTCAATATAGTTTCAAGGTTCAATTGCACTCCAGCTATTGGTGAATTCAATTCGTGTGTAACCGATAATAAAAAATTGCGTTGTTTTTTGGCTGCTTCTAACTCTTTTTTTAGTGCTCTTTTTACTTGAATAAATCCTAGAGCTAACAATAAAATAAAGACTGAACCTTCACCAATAATCATTGCAATTTTCCGTTGCACAAAGTCGTCTGTATGAGCTTGGGCCGAGGTGGGATTTTCGATTTGTGAGTAGAAGTTAACCTCTAGGATGTGAACTTGCTGGTTTAAATCAATTAACATCCATGCCCACCACAGAAATTGCAGAAGAATATAAACGCCTAATACATAGAGCCAAAAGCTTGAATTTACTGATTTCATGGGCGTTCAAAAATAGTGTTTAATCTAGTAAAACAGGTTTTGTGTATAAGATTATAACCCTTAACTTTTCGCAAAGTTTTGCTTAACATTAAGGTTATTTATTTGGTCACTTAATTTGATATATGCCTAGAAAAAAGAATTCATCGAAAAGGAAAATATTTGTTTTAGATACTTCGGTAATCCTATTTGATCACAATGCAGTAAAGTCTTTTGAAGAAAATGACGTTGCAATACCCATTACTGTATTAGAAGAATTGGACAATTTTAAAAAAGGAAACGACACTAAAAACTATGAGGCACGTGAGTTTATTCGCTTTGTAGATAGTCTGGCGGGCAAATCAATTTTAAAAGATTGGATAAAATTGGATGGACCAAAAAGTGGTCGTTTTCGTGTTGTAATGCACAACCTTGATAGAAAAATGGATGCCAATAAAATCTTCTCAGAAAAAAAGGCAGACCACAACATTCTCAATGCTGCAATAACCCTTGCCGAAGAAGAAAAGGACGCGGAGGTGCAATTGGTTACTAAGGATATTAACCTGCGGTTGAAAGCAAAAGCCGTTGGAATTTCAGCTGCTGATTATGAAACGGGTAAGATAGAGGACATTGACAATCTTTACCTTGGAAAAACTTTAAAACAAGGAGTTGATGCAGAAATTTTAGAGGAATTGTATCGAAAAGGATTTATTCATTACTCTGCGTTATATGAAAAGAAACCAATAAACAATCATTACTTTATTTTAAAAAATGGGAAATCTTCTACACTTGCTTATTTTAATCCTATTACAGAGAACTTCGAGCGTCTTGAAAAGCAACCTATGTATGGAGTAATGCCTAGAAATGCAGAACAAACATTTGCCATTCATGCTTTGAGTAATCCTGAAATTAAATTGGTTACACTGCAAGGTGTTGCTGGAACGGGAAAAACTTTGTTAGCCTTATCTAGTGCAATTGAACAGGCAAAAAATTATAAGCAGATATTGTTAGCACGCCCGATTGTTCCACTTTCAAATAAAGATATTGGTTATTTACCAGGAGATGTGAAGTCTAAATTAAATCCATATATGGAGCCATTGTGGGACAATTTAAAATACATTAAAAATCAGTTTAAAGAAACAGAAAAAGCTTACAAGAAAATTGAGGAAATGGTTACAAAAGAGAAGCTTCTAGTTACTCCGTTGGCATACATTAGAGGAAGAAGTTTATCAAACGTGTTTTTTATAGTTGATGAAGCTCAAAATTTAACTCCCCACGAAGTCAAGACGATAATTAGTCGTGCAGGTGAAAACGCTAAGATTATTTTTACTGGAGACGTACATCAAATTGATTCACCCTATCTCGATTCGCAATCAAATGGCTTATCTTATTTGATCGATAGATTAAAAGGAAACTCATTATTTGCGCATATAACTCTTGAAAAAGGGGAACGTTCAGAATTGGCCAATTTAGCCAACGAGTTGCTTTAACAAATGCTTTCCTTTGCCGCGCAATGGCGATAGAAGGAATAAATACATTTGAGGAACAAGCGGAGTTCTTTTTTGGAATAAAAAAAGTTGCGGAATGCACTTCTACATTGCAAAAAGGATTGAAGGAACTTGAGCAATTAAATTCTGCAGGACTTTCTCAAAATCAGGCATTTCCTTTATTGATTTGGTCGGTAATTGACTTGCTCTCAAGGTACCATTCTGGTCAGTTAGAAAATCAAGGAAGTATGGTGCGAATTAAGAAGTTTTTAAAGGAGTTTCTGAGACACGACAGAAGGGATACTCAAACACTCTTGCTTTTTAGAAATGCTGTTAGCCATTCAGTATCTTTGTTTGCTTTTGATGCTAGTTCGAAAAGAGAAATTCGCTTTCGATTAACCAAGGAAGGGCCCTTGATTTTGCAAGAAACACAAGTGCGGTTTGCCATTAATACCAAAGAATTTTACAATCGTTTAAACGAGTCCATCGAAAAGTATAATAAAGAGGTGCTAACCTCAATTGAATTACAAAAACGCTTTCAAAAAGTGTTCAAAAAACTAGGGTATATCCAGTAATGAATTATTTATCAATTGAGTCTATCTCAAAACGTTTTGCAGATCGAGAAATATTAAGTGACCTAACTTTTGGCATGGCGGCAGGCGACAAAGTGGCTTTGGTCGCTCAAAATGGTACAGGCAAATCTACCCTTATGAAAATCATTGCGGGATTAGAAGAGCCTGATAGTGGACGTGTAGTATTTCGAAAAGGAATAAAGGTTAGATATCTAATGCAGGACCCTAAGATAAATCCTGATCTTACCATTTGGGAGTCAGTTTTTGAAACCGACAACCCTATTCTTTTGGCAATTAGTGAGTACGAGCGTTGCTTGGAAGTTGGTGAAACAGGTGAAGCGTTTCAAAGTGCAATGGACACATTAGAGGAGTTAAAAGGCTGGGACCAAGAAGTAAAGGTTAAAAGTATTTTATCGGAATTGAATATCGATCAATTGGATGCCAAAGTTGGATCACTCTCAGGGGGTCAATTGAAACGGTTGGCATTGGCCAAGGTGCTGATAGATGAACCCGATTTTTTGATGTTGGATGAGCCTACCAACCACTTAGATTTAGAAATGATTGAGTGGTTGGAGAAGTTTCTGAAAACCGAGAATATTACCTTATTAATGGTAACTCACGACAGATACTTTTTAGAAAACGTGTGTAATACCATCCTTGAAATGGATGATTTCGGATTGTACACTTATAAGGGTAATTATTCGTTCTTTTTGGAAAGACGAGAAGAACGAAAAGCTTCGGATCAAGCGACCATAGAAAAAGCGAAAAACTTATTTCGGACAGAGGTAGAGTGGATGCGTAGACAGCCAAAAGCTCGAACAACGAAAAGTAAGGCGAGAATTGATTCTTTTTACGATTTAAAGCAAGTAGCAAAGCAGCGTATTGAAAACAAACAAGTCGAATTGGAGATTAATATGGAAAGAATGGGAAGTAAAATTCTTGAGTTCCATAACGTTGGTAAAGGCTTTAAGGACAAACAATTGTTTGAAGGCTTTAGCTACAAATTCAAACGCGCTGAGAAGGTTGGGATTATAGGGCCAAACGGAACGGGAAAATCAACACTGTTGAATATAATTACCGAGAAAATTCAGCCGGATTCTGGTAAGGTTGTAATTGGTGAAACCATTAAAATTGGTTACTTCAACCAAGAAGGAATGAAGTTTAAACCCAACGAACGGGTTTTTGAAGTAGTAAAAAAAGTAGCCGAATTTATTCCTTTAGCCAAAGGAAAAAAGCTATCAGCATCTCAGTTGCTAGAGCGTTTCTTGTTTCCAAAGAACATGCACTACAATATGATTGAAAAATTGAGTGGTGGAGAAAAAAGAAGATTGCACTTATTGACGGTTTTGATGAAAAACCCCAATTTTTTAATTCTCGATGAGCCTACCAATGATTTGGATATCATGACGTTGAATATACTTGAAGATTTTTTATTGGACTTTCCCGGTTGTGTGATCATTGTAAGTCACGATAGATACTTTATGGATAAGCTAGTCGATCACTTATTTGTTTTAGAGAAAGATAAACTGAGCATCAAGGATTATCCAGGCAACTATTCTCAATGGCGCGATTGGAAAAAAGCAGGGGGTGATAAAGTTGAGGAAATAGCTCAGAAAAAGGAAGTAGAGAAGAAAGCGAAACCAAAAAACGTTACTAGCGACAAACCTCAAAAAATGTCCTTCAATGAAAAACGAGAGTTTGGAATTTTAGAAATTGACATTGAAAAATTAGAGAAGCGCAGAGACGAAATCAATAAACAGTTTGAAAGTGGAATTGAAGATTCAGATAAGGTGATGAAACTTTCTGATGAGCTGGGTGAAATCATTGAAGATTTGGAAACGAAGTCTGATCGATGGTTGGAGTTGAGTGAAAAAGAGGCTTAATCTTCAAAAAATAAAGAGTCATTTATTTTCTTGAGCACATTATCCAGCTTCACTGCTGATTCAGCAACATGATGCACAAAGTCTGAGTGCTCCATGGTTTCATGCTTTTCTAATTCTATTAAACTTAAAATATTGCTCAATAGCCCTCTAACGTCATGCGAGTTCATGCGAACATATTCCGATAACATTTTGTTTTTTTGATTTAGGCTTTCGTTTCTTTTCTCCAATTCTTTTTGATATTTCACTAAATCGCTTACTTCGAAATTCACTCTTTTTACTTCGACAACTTCTCCGTTTACTATCCACGGCCGTACTCGACTAAAAAAATACCGATAAGGTTCTTTATTGTCCAAACGCATTCTAAAATTGAGTTCTGTGCTTTTTCCTTTGCTCCCAACAGACCGTATTGCTTGCAGCACTTTATCGGCATCTTCAGGGTGAATTTTTTTTAAAATAGAAGATACCCGTGGAGGTGCTTCTGTGGAGTCTGCACCCCAAATTTTAAAATTCCCTTCGCTCCAATGATTTTCTAAGGTTTTAGGATTAACCCACCAACTGCCCATTTTACCAATTTCTTCGGCATCTTTTAGTGCTTCAGCTGTTTCCAGGGCAAGAATTTCATCTTCTTCGGGCGTATTTATAAAACTGCCAAACCCAAGTAAATAAACAACACCTTCCTTTTTAATGTATTGCCAGTCAAGTTCAACCCACTTTAACTCCTTATTATAGAATAGGCGTAATTGAATTTTTGCCGATTCTTGATTCTCCTTTATTTCAGATAAGCTCCGGTTTACTCGTTTTTTATCTTCATCGGCAACTAAATACTCAAACCTTAAATTCTTTGGAGCTTTAGGTGACCCAAAAAGTTGGTTTTTAGTGTAGCTAGAAATTTTTAAAATTTCGAATTGGGCATCAAGTAAGATGATGGGCTGTTTTGAAACTTCAAAAATGAAAAAATTGCTTACTTCTTGCTGCATAATAGAACTAACGTCGAATAATATAAAACTGTTGGCTCAAAGTTAATTAGGGGATCCCGAATCTCGGTTTAATCTTTTGAATTGTAATTATTTCGACAGTATTTGTTGTGAATTTGAGGCTGAAAACTTCTGTTATTAATTTGATTTAATTCTTGCCAGATTCAAACAAGAATAGGAGATTTGGACGGAATGAAATTGTGCATTGCCGAGAAACCAAGTGTCGCTAAAGATATAGCCCAAATTATTGGAGCAACCAACCGAAATGACGGGTATTGGGAAGGTAATGGCTATTGGGTTTCATGGACATTTGGGCATTTATGCACCTTAAAAGAACCAGCAGACTATACCCCCGATTGGAAACAATGGAATATCAATGTGTTACCCATGATTCCAGAAAACTTCGGAATTAAACTAATTGAAAATGGGGGTGTGAAAAAGCAATTTGACACCATTGCTCATTTAGTTCAAAACTGCGATGAAGTAATAAACTGTGGTGATGCTGGCCAAGAGGGAGAATTGATTCAGCGCTGGGTGTTGTCCAAAGCAAAAAACAAAAAACCAATAAAACGACTTTGGATTTCTTCCTTGACTAAGGAAGCTATTCAAGAAGGATTTGAAAATCTAAAAGAAGGATCGAAGTACGATAATTTATACGCTGCTGGAACGGCAAGGGCAATTGGAGATTGGCTGTTGGGCATGAATGCAACCCGATTGTACACTTTGAAGTTTGGAGCCTTTAAGCAAGTGTTTTCAGTTGGTAGAGTGCAAACTCCAACTTTGGCTTTAATTGTAGAACGCCAAAAAGAAATTGATGCTTTTGTATCCGAAACCTATTACGACCTTAAAACGATTTATCGCGATGTAGAATTTGCTGGAACGAAAGGAAAGCTTAAGGAAAAAGAAAAGGGAGAAGAAATCATTGCTTCAATTAAAGAGGTTGATTTCGAGATAAAATCGTACACCCAAAAAGAAGGAAAAGAACTGGCTCCTTCCTTATTTGATTTGACTTCGATTCAAGTGGAATGCAACAAGAAGTTTGGCTACACCGCTGAGGAAACTTTGACTTATGTGCAGCATTTGTACGAACAAAAATTGGTGACCTATCCAAGAGTAGATACCACTTATTTGCCAAATGATGTTTACCCGAAAATTCCAGCGATTTTAAAAAACTTGACCGCATATGCAAAGTATACGGAATCGCTGCTAGGAAAGAAGATTCGGAAAACGACCAAGGTTTTTAACGACAAAAAAGTAACCGATCACCACGCTATAATTCCAACAGGAGAAGACCCTTCAAAGGTTGGACTGAACTTACAGCAGAAAAAAGTTTACGATTTGATTACCCGTCGATTTATAGCTGTTTTTTATCCCGATTGTAAGGTGAGCAACACTACTGTATTGGGCATGGCGTTGAAACACGACTTTCGTGCAACGGGTAAGCAAATTTTGGAACCGGGTTGGCGGGTGTTGTTTGAGTCAAAAAGCAAAGATTCGAAATCGAACGATGAAGAGCAGGTGATGCCTGTTTTTGAAAAAGGAGAAAAAGGACCACATGAACCAGAATTGGTTGAAAAGCAAACCAAAGCACCGAGTTATTTTACGGAGGCGACTTTGTTGCGTGCTATGGAATCGGCGGGTAAACAAGTAGACGATGATGAATTGCGCGAACTGATGAAGGAAAACGGAATTGGCCGTCCATCTACTCGGGCAAACATTATTGAAAAACTATTTTCTAGGAAATATTTGGTGCGCCAAAAGAAAAGAATTCTTGCCACTGCTACCGGAAAAGAATTGATTGATTTGATTGAAACCGATTTGCTGAAATCCGCTGAATTGACTGGAGTTTGGGAAAAGAAGATACGAGATATTGAGCACGGAACTTATGATGTTAAGTCTTTCAAAGCTGAACTGAATCAAATGGTCAGAGAATTAGCCGAACAGGTAAAAAGTCAGCAGTACAAGCAAAAACAAACGGTTTGCCCTAAGTGCGAAATTGGCCATTTGATAAGAGGAAAGACGGCTTGGGGTTGCTCCGATTGGAAAAAGGGCTGCAAGTTTACTTTACCGTTTGAATACAAGGGAATTACTATCAGCGATAGTGAATTGCAAGAATTATTGCAAAAAGGAGAGTCAAAATACAACTACATTTTCAATAAAAAGAAACCAAAAGAGTTGAAGAAAATGGTGTTTAATGACAAATTGAAGTTGGGGGTTGGTAAATCTTGATTTTAATTATTACCAACGAATCAATACCATGCGTGTACTAATTAATGTGCTAAAAATAGTTTTGAGTAACGAGGATATACCCACACATAAGTACGGCCTTTCAAGGGCTTACATTTCTTCTAGAAGAATAAAGGTTGATGCTCGTTTTCCTGAGATAGCGCACCGTCATAATTTTTTTCAAGTCCTTTTTATTGAAGAGGGTTCGGGGACTCATGAAATTGATTTTGTGAAATATAAAACCGCTCCCAAATCAATTCATTTTGTTGGAAAAGGAAGGGTGCACAGAGTTGATTTTTCAGAAGACACTCAAGGGGATGTTTTTACATTTCCGGAAGAGTTGTATAGTGGTAGCGAGGCTGAAGTGCAATTGCTACACTCTCTTACATTTTTCAGAACTGGCGCACATCCAATTTTAAAACCAAGCGCGGCAGATTTGGTCAATTTGACTGAAATGTTAATTCAGGTTCGGAAAGCCTTAAAAACGAATTCGTTAGACGTGAGTAAATTTTTGTTTCTTGCTTTTTTAGCTCGACTTAGAGAGGCTTATTCAAAAAAAGTGGCACAACCAGCAAGTGAATCTTCATCTGAATTTATTGCCTTTAGAAATGCAATAAAATTATCAGGATTGGAAACCAACAATATTGATGAAATTGCCGATTCGTTAAAAATTCAAGTTACTCGACTCAATCAAATTTGTAAAAGAGAAACGGGTAAAACCGCTTTGCAATTATTGCATAAACGAAAAGTGTTGGGAGCAAAAAGAATGTTGGTTTATACATCCAAACAGATCAAAGAAGTTAGTCTGGAATGTGGGTTTGTAGATGTAGCTTATTTCAATCGCTTTTTTAAAAAGCACACCAGTTTATCGCCGAGTCAGTTCAAGGCTGAGTATAAAAGTACCAACGAATAAGTCCTCGATTTATTTATAGAATGTTGACCTTTGCAGACAATGACATTTGATGATTCTAAATTTCGACCTTCGCTTCTTTTTCGAAGTGCACACTTCAATACGATATACCCAAATCGTAAACGAAAGGTAGAAGGCGTTAACTATACCCGTAAGCGATTGACTACTTGGGATAATGATTTTGTTGATCTCGATTTTTCTAAAATAGGAAGTAAGCAATTGGTTTTAGTATTGCATGGATTAGAGGGAAACTCCGATAGGCAGTATGCTAGAGGAATGGTTAAAATGGCCAATCAACGCGGGTTTGATGCCATGGTATTCAATCAAAGAAGTTGTTCGGGTGAAATGAATTTATTGCCAACGTCTTATCATTCTGGTAAAAGTGATGACTTGAAATTTGTGATTGAAGAAATTGCTAAAGACTACGAGTCTATTTTTTTAGTTGGGTTCAGTTTGGGGGGCAATATTTTACTGAAGTACCTTGGCGAGCAGGGGAGTATTGTTTTAAAACAAATTAAAAAAGCCGTAGCGATTTCAGTTCCCGTTGATTTGTCCGATTCGGCCATTCAACTTGCAAAAAGACAGAACTGGATTTATATGCGTCGCTTTCTTAAAACGTTAAAGGCTAAAACCACAAAAAAAATGCAGCAGTTTGAAGCGCTTTCTATTTCTATTGATGAACTCAACAGCTGCAATTCTTTCATTGATTTTGATAATTTGTATACGGCTCCCGTTCATGGTTTTAAGGACGCAAACGATTATTGGAAGCAAGCTAGCTCTAAACAATTCTTAAACGACATAGCGTTGCCTACACTTTTAGTAAACGCACTAGACGATCCTTTTCTTGGAAAGCATTGCTACCCTTATCAAGAAGCAAAACTCAATAAGCAGCTAGAACTAATAACACCAAAACACGGCGGTCATGTAGGGTTTGGCGAGTCTTTTAATATAGAAAATCCACTTTGGACCGAAGGTTTGGCCATGCAGTTTTTTACCTCGTAATTCTAAAATAAAAAGCAGTTCTTTGCTTTCTGAATTTGAACTATGGAATCGATAACATTTTCTGATCTCAATTTATCAAAACAGTTGCAAAATGCTGTTACTGATTTAGGTTTTACCGAACCTACGCCTATTCAAGTAAAAGCCTTTTCGGTTATTCGTTCGGGAAAGGATATGGTGGGTGTTTCGCAGACAGGAACTGGAAAAACCTTGGCATATAGCCTACCCATTCTGCAAGATCTGAGCTTTTCTGAGCAAATTCACCCGCGGGTACTGATTTTAGTGCCCACAAGAGAACTTGTTGTGCAAGTTGCAGAGCAGCTAGAAACTTACGCCGAGTATATGAACTGCAGAATTATAGGCGTGTATGGTGGGGTTAATATCAATACACAAAAGATTGCAGTGTCACACGGAATGGACATTTTAGTTGCCACTCCGGGAAGGCTGTATGATTTGGTGCTTGCGCGTTCAATTCAACTTAAAAGCATAACGAAATTGGTAATCGATGAAGTAGACGTTATGCTCGACCTCGGTTTTCGATTTCAACTTACTAATTTGTTTGAGTTGATGCCCAAGAAGCGTCAAAACACTATGTTCTCTGCAACCATGACGAACGATATCAGCGTGCTTATTGAAGACTTTTTTACAAAACCAGAGAAAGTAACCATTGAAGTAAGTGGAACCCCATTAGATAATATTGAACAATCAAGTTACGCCGTACCCAACTTTTACACCAAAGCCAACCTGCTCATGCATTTAGTGCAAGATGCTGAGGAATTCTCAAAAGTGTTAGTGTTTTTGTCGAGCAAAAGACAGGCTGATCGATTGTATGAAACCTTAGAGGAGTTCATGGTTTCTGACGTAACAATTGTTCATTCTAATAAATCTCAGAATTATAGGTTACGATCCATAAAACAGTTTGAGGAAGGAGAGAAGCGTATTCTTATTTCTACCGACGTAATGGCCCGAGGTTTAGATATTGAAAACACAAGTCATGTAATCAATTTTGATACACCAGAATTTCCTGAGAATTATATGCACCGCATTGGTAGAACCGGTCGAGCGGGTAACGCTGGGAAGGCAATTTTGTTTTTTACTGAAAAAGAGGCGCCTAATAAAACGCAGATAGAAGCGCTCATGGATCTCAAAATTCCAGTTCGTAAAATTCCAAACGAAGTAGAAGAGTCAAAGGAACTGACGCCAGATGAGAAACCAAAGGTGCGTGAAATTTCAATTATCTCTAAGCAAGATGCGCAGAGTGGAGCAGGAATTCACGAGAAAAAAGCTAAGAATCAAAAGGTGAATCTAGGCAGTAAATGGAAGCGCGATGGCCCTAAATATAAGAAACCAAAATCGAGAGGAGATAAGGGTTTTAATCAGCGGTATAAGAAAAAGTAGCTAATTGTTTACGCTCACCGCTTGCGTAAAATCATTAAGTTGTGGAATCAAATTATTAATTTAGCACCCTAACTATAAAATAAAAAATTATGAAAAGATTATACACGTTACTTTTAGCTGCAATAATATCAGGGGGGTTATCGGCCCAGCAATTAGATGTAGTGGATTTATTATTTTCTGAACCAGGAGGTAGTTTTCAAAGTCCAATGAATGACACAGCATTAGAAAAGGGAGATACTGCAAGGTTATGGTTTATTGTTACGAATAACTTATCAAATAATCAGGATTTGATGCAAGGTGATTCATTAACGTTTGGCTGGTCAGTAGACGGAAATAACAGAGGAAATTTAATAATGGCCAGCTTGGGAAACAATATTTCTAATGGTTCAAACTTGAATGCATATTTGACAAACTCTTTTGTGATTACTTCTACAGAAGATACCGAGTTTGAAGTGTGTACATGGCCTCTTCACAATCCATATCAAGCAAATACGGATCCGATGGTTGGAAGACACTGTACTAAATTCAAAACTAAAAACGAAACCCCAACTGGTGGTGGAGGCGGTGGCGAAACTAGTGTTGAGCTCATGAGTTCTGACGGAGTAAGTAACTTCTTTGTTATTGACCGTTCTATTAATTTCCAGTTTTCTTCATCACATATTTCAAACAACATAGAATTGATTGACCTTACTGGAAAGGTAATATTATCAGAAAATGTTGCTAAAAAAGAAGGAAATGTTTCAATATCAAGTCAAGTAGCTCCAGGTTTTTATTTACTTAGAGCTTCAACAGTTGCTGATTCAAAAATCAAAAAAGTATACATTCACTAATATGTAGATTAGGGTTTATGTAATAAAAAAAGGGGAGCATTTGCTCCCCTTTTTTTGCGATTAAAAATCAATCTCTTGCCTCGTCAATACTATATAATTTCTTTTCTACAGCAGCGATATCGGTGTTTTTGGCATTAATTCTTGTTTGAATAGTTTTTTGAAGATTAGCAGAAGTTACCCTTTCCAATTCTAAATCACGAATATTGTTGTCCATTTTGAATACAGACTTGCTCATTTTTTTATTTGCTTTTTAGAAGCCTTTAAGTTCTTTGGTCAATTCTTTAAGTTTCCCTTTTTCTGCCTTTTTAGCATCCTTTTCTTCAGCTGGAAGTGCAGCTAGTTTGTCTTTTTGAGTTTGAATTTCCTTTATTTTAGATTCCCTAGCCGCTGTATTTTGAACAATTTCCTGTTTCTTGTCCGTTTTATCGATTTTAATTCCTTCTATTTTCTTGCGAATTTTGTCTTCCTGGTTCATTTCTGATTTTAATTCTTTTTCAATGTTCTTAAGCAACCCCTCTTCCTTTTTAAGTTCGTCTTTTACTGCGTCCTGATACATATTTAATGCAAAATTCTTAAGTTATTTTTTGATTGCTACATGGAGCTCAGGGTGGCTAGAGTTGCCAACTGAATTTACTTCTTTATCAAAAGAAAAGGTAACCAATGTGCCATTTTCTTGCTGTTTTGGAATCGCCATGATGGATAAAGAATCCAACCAATAACCTTCGTAAAAAACTTTGTCGATAGAAATCATTTCAATCGATTCGGTGGCTTTAGCTCGAGTACCTTTTTGCAATTGCCGGATTAATCCTTTTGATACATCAGCTTTAACAGTCTGCAGTATCAACAGTTCATAGGTTTCTAGCACTCCTTGAGCTCCAAAGGCTTGTTTTTTTTGTTCAATGGTGTATCCCGGTTGTGAAAATGAAATTACCGAACTAATTAAAAATGAAAGTGTTAAAACTGCTTTAATCATGATTCTATTTTTATACTGCAAAATTAATAGAAGAATGCAGCAAAGCTCCTATGGTTAAAACGTAATATTTACCAATCATACTGGTGTACGTTTAAGCTTTTTAAAATCCAATATTGAATGATTATCGACTCGCTTACAGACTGAGAATGTCTTTTATTTTGTGTTATGCATTTATTAATGGCAGAAGGAGTTTATTAAAAGTTCAAGTAGCATTATTCGTAGCTTTGAAAAGTAAGCTTTAGTATGTTGAGTAGGTTTAAATTCTTGAATTATAGCTTATTATATTGTAATATTTCAAATCACAGTGCCACTAAAAGTACATGTACTTAATTAAAATGAATTAATTATGATACGCTTTTTGTTTCCAGATAAATGAAAAAAAAATACATACCAGCATATTTACTCACCTTCGTTAATGTACTTGGGTTTAGTATTCTCATGCCAATTTTACCTTTCATTGTGGCAAAGTTCGGTGCACCACAATGGGTTTATGGATTGCTGATAACCTTATATTCTACTTTCCAGTTTATTGGTGCTCCCATATTGGGCTCATTGTCTGATCAAAAAGGTAGAAAACCCATATTGATGTTAAGCCAAGCAGGAACTTTGCTAAGCTGGGTTATATTTTTAATTGCGCTTTATATTCCAAATACTTATGTGCTTGGTATTTCAATTCCAATTCTCATTATTGCTTTTTCCAGAATATTTGATGGAGTTACTGGCGGTAATACTTCAGTGACTAATGCTTATGTAGCCGATATAACTACCCGTGATGAGAAGTCCTATATTTTTGGTTATTTAGGCGGTATTGCCGGTCTTGGGATGATTATAGGCCCGGGTTTGGGAGGAGTGGCTGCCTCCACTTCCTTTGAGTATGCCGGAACTTTAATCGTAGCTCTTTTGGTGTCTTCTGTAACCTTGATTTCTATTTATGCTTGGTTGAAAGAATCGCACTTTCCTGAAGCTTCAATTCAGAAGCCTACTTTTTCTTTCAAAAAAACTTTTTTGGTGGTTTCCAGAATTAAAGAAGTTGATCCCGGTGAAAAAATAAAATTGCTCTTTTTACTCAAGGTAATTTTTGCTACTATGATGGCATTTTACATTGGTAGCATCGCTTTGTTCCTTATCGATCTTTTTGATTTCAATGAAAAGGAATTAGGTATGTTCATGTTTGTCGTTGGTATCTTTTTGTCTTTCAATCAAGCGTTCTTATCAAAAAAAGTAATCGCCAAAATTGGAGAGTTTAATACCTTGAAAGTTGGGCTAGCGTGCTCATTTGTGGGCCTGTTTTGTATAACGCTAACAGATCATTTATGGCTGTTCATTGCATTTTATTACATACTTAACTTAGGGCTGTCTTTGACTTTTCCGACCTTTAATAGCCTTATTTCTATACATGCAGACCCTAAAAAGCAGGGAGAAATCATGGGCATTAGCGATTCATTAAATTCATTGGCTATGGCATTGTTTCCCGTTGTGGCAGCTGCAGCTTATGGGCTAATAGAATATAAGCTATATTACCTTATGAGTGCATTGCCGTTTTTGGCGTTAGTTATTGCAGTAATAAAAGGTAAACGGGCAGGATTGTAAAACAAAAAGCCCCGAATTTCGAGGCTTTTAAATCAATGAATATTTTAATCGGAAATTCTAGATTTTTCCCATTCCTAGTTTATACAACAGACTGAAATGACTTTTAAGCGCGTCTAAGAACGTTGTGTGATGGTGATAGGGAAGGTCATATTCCTTAGCTGTTTCCTTTACAATTTTAGATACTTCTTTAAAGTGTACGTGACAAATTGTAGGGAATAAATGATGTTCAATTTGATAATTTAAACCACCAATAAACCAAGAAAAGAATGAACTTTTATTGGCGTAGTTTGCTGTTGTATGTAATTGGTGAATTGCCCAGTTATTTTCTACACTATTCTTTTCATCAGGTAAATAAAAATTCGTTTCCTCAATCACATGTGCTGTCTGAAAAATAAGAGCTAAAATTAATCCACTCATAAAGTGCATTATTAAAAAACCAGTCATTATTTGCCACCATGGCAAATCGATTAAAATTATAGGAAGCACAATCGTTAAACCTATATACCATAACTTATGAAATAGTATTTCAGCAATTGCACGTCCAAAAGTTAAGTCTTGTCCCTTTAATAATCCCATTCTATTGTAACGCACCAATTGCTCGAAATCTTTACCGATAAACCAATAAATGGTCAATATCCCATAAAGAATTGGGGCATATAACACCTGAAACTTGTAGATTCCTTTTTTCGGTTGATTTGGTGAAAAGCGAACAATTCCTTGCTTTTCAATATCTTCATCGTACCCGTCAATGTTTGTGAATGTGTGGTGTAACAGGTTGTGTTGAATTCTCCAATTGGCGGGATAACCACCTATAAAATTCAGTAAAAACCCCATTGCAGAATTCAACGTCTTATTTTTTGAGTAAGCGCCGTGGTTTGCATCATGCATAATAGCAAGTCCAATTCCAGAAATACCAAAGCCCATAAGAATCCACATTGCAGTTACCCCCGCAAATGAAGAAACGACACCGGTAAGCATTAATATTAAAGGCAAAGTGTAAAGAGTAATCATTACGGCCGACTTTATTTGCATACGGGTATCTCCGTATTTGCTAATGTTATTATCCTTGAAATGTTTATTTACTCTTTTACGGAGTTCTTTAAAAAATTCAGGGCGGTCTTGTACGTTAAACTTTACAGTGTCAACACTCATATATATTTTCCTCTTTTTAATGCCGTTATCAAGCACTTCATCAAGTGACAAATTTAACCATAATAAGGTTCTAACTCGTGTGACTTTGGTCATAACTCAACATCAAACTGTGAGTTCCAAAACTAAGTTAGGTTTGCCTTATTGCTATTTGTAGTATTGTCTTATGCACTCGATTATATTTTTCGGCTTTATGTTAGGTATTCTCTTGTTGCCAATTACGGCGCCCATGGCTTTAATAGTAGGGGTGCTTTTTTCTTCGTTTCTTAATCATCCATTTCCAGATAAAAATAAAACTTGGCTGAACTGGTTATTAAAAGTATCAGTGGTCGGTTTGGGTTTTGGTATGAATGTAACCCAGGTTATTGATTCTAGTTTGATTGGAATCGAAATTATGATCTCCAGTTTTGTTTTTGTATTAGTCGCTGGATATTTGTTGATCCGGGTAATGGGTGTATCGAAAAATATTGGACATCTTATATCTACAGGCACTGCTATTTGTGGTGGAAGTCTATAGCGGCTATATCGCCTTTGATTAAAGCAACTGAAAAAGAAATAAGTATATCATTAGCGGTGGTGTTTTTGCTCAACGCAATTGCACTTTTTCTCTTTCCTCCAATCGGAACTTATTTCGACATGACACAGCAACAATTTGGTTTGTGGGCGGCAATCGCTATACATGATACATCCTCGGTAGAAGGAGCAGCGATGAGTTATGGGAATGAAGCATTGCAAGTTGCAACAACAGTAAAGTTGGGGCGAGTGCTTTGGATAATACCTATGTCTTTAATAACCTTAGTGCTTTTCAAAACAAAGGGAGGGAAGGTGAAGGTTCCATGGTTTATTCTTGTTTTTATTGGAATTGTTTGCTTGAACAGCGTGGTTTCAATTCCTGCTGTTATCGGTGAAAATATTGTAATGATTTCAAAGAAATTTCTGATTGTTTCGCTGTTTCTGGTAGGCTCAGGTTTACCCTTGAAAAACGTAAAAAGCTTGGGTTGGAAACCATTAGTCTTTGGGGCGGTGCTTTGGACTGGTGTTTCTATAATAAGCCTTGGATTGATTCTGCTTTAGAAGTGCTGAGCTAATCGCGAAACAAAGAAAGTTAGCCTTGTTTTGGATTGTTTGACATTATTGAAATGACATAGGAAACTATCATTACAATAGCGCAGCCAATTACATTAAACCATAAATAACCTACAGTTTCATTATAAAAAAGTAGAAACACGGTTAATTGCCCAATTACTATTCCCACTAAGACCGCTTTAGCGCCAACTTTTTTAAGGAAAAATGCAGTTAAAAATACTCCAAGGATAGTTCCGTAAAACACTGATCCTAAGATGTTAACAGCCTCAATTAAATTTTCAACCAATTGTGCAGAAAGCGCAAAAATTATCGCAATAACTCCCCAAACGAGTGTCAACCATTTACTGGTATTTACAGATTGCAATTCGGTTTTTGATTTTTTTGAAAATCGTTGGTAAAAGTCAACCATTGTAGTTGATGCTAAAGCATTTATTTCACCTGCAGTGGAACTCATCGCGGCCGATATGATAACCGCTATTAATAAGCCTACTAAACCTTGGGGTAGGTAATTGAGAATGAAGGTTAGAAAGACATAATCGCTATCTCGGCTGCTTTGGTCAGGGTTTGCTTTTAAAACAACCTTCTTTGCATTATCACGTATGGATTTGGCTTTTTGATCTAAAGCCAATATTTCAGACTGAGTTTCTTTACTTGGATTAGCTACATAGTCTATGTAGGCAGCTTTTTTTTGCAAGTGAAATGCTTCATGCTGCTGTTCAATCTCAGAAAATTCTTGCTGGTATTCCGAGTTATGAACCTCTTCAACCGCACCTTTATTAAATAGGACAGGATGCGATTCGAATTGATAAAAAACAAATACTAATACTCCAGTAAGCAAAATCAAAAATTGCATTGGAATTTTGAGTAAGGCATTGAATATTAAACCTAATCTACTTTCTTGAATCGATTTTCCTGAAAGGTATCGCTGCACTTGGCTTTGGTCCGTTCCAAAATAAGAAAGTGCCAGAAACAAACCCCCTGTAATTCCACTCCAAAACGTGTAACGTTTGTCAAGATCCAAAGAGAAATCAACGATATTCATTCTGCCTGCTGCACCAGCTAAATCTAATGCTCCCAAGAAACTGACTTCATCTGGTAGTCGATTAAGGACGATACTAAAGGCAATTCCCATTCCGATAAGAATGACAGTCATTTGCCATTTTTGAGTCAAGCTTACCGCTTTTGTTCCGCCCGAAACGGTGTAAATGATAACCAAAATCCCAACTAGTAAAATTGTGAACTGTAGGGACCACCCCAACATTACACTTATGATTATTGCAGGAGCATAAATAGTTATTCCGGCCGCAAGACCTCTCGAAAGCATGAAGAGGGAAGCAGTAATTAATCGAATTCGAATATCAAAACGTTGCTCTAAATATTCATAAGCAGTATAAACCTTGAGGCGATAATAAATAGGAATAAATACGACGCAAACAATGATAATAGCGAAGGGCAATCCGAAATAATTCTGAACGAACTCCATTCCGCTTTCGTAAGCGACTCCTGGGGTAGATATAAAGGTTATTGCAGAAGCCTGCGTTGCCATAACCGACAATCCAATGGTGAGCCATTTCATGTCGGAACCGCCTTTTAGGTAACCTTCTAAGCTCTCACTTTTTCGGGTCATATAGGTTCCGTAACCTACAATTAAACCAAGTGTTCCTAGCAGAACGGCCCAATCAATTCCACTCATGCGAAGTGATTAGTTAGCCATGCATAAAATACAATTTGTATAACAAAAAACACGATTACAAACCCATACAATCGTTTCCAATTGAAAGTGCTGGGCGTGTTATTTTCTTCCATAAGAAAGAATGTTGGCGAACAATTTATATGCTCCTGGAACACCTGCTGGCAGTTGTCTAAAGAAAGAAATGCCCGTAAAGACAAAATGACCTTTACCGTATTTGGCAGCTAACAATGCTCCTGAACTTGGATCTTCACCGGGGTCACTCCAGCTGATTAATGCCTCGTAATTTTCGTCCCACTCATTTGCGAAGTACAAACCTCTTTCCTGAACCCAATTGTCAAAATCAATATCGGAAATTGGGTTAGGGCCAAGAATTATTGGGTGCTTAGGATTTAGAATAGTTGCTTTAGCAAACTCGTCGGTAACCCTATCTCTAGATAATTTTAAAGGATAGGGACCGAAATTCTCAGTTTTTAGTCCTCTATTGGTGTTGTATTGAACAATCATTAAACCTCCTTGATTTACATAATCCATTAATACAGATTGATAGCTTATAAGTGCTTCTTGAGTATTATAGGCGCGTATTCCAACGACTAAAACGTCGTATACTGAAAGGTCAGAGGCCGCTAAAGTATTCGGATTAACTATGGTAACATTCCCGCCTAGTTGAGTTATGGCCTCAGGTACATTATCGCCTGCTCCCATTACATAACCTATATTTTTTCTGGTTATAGTTAAATCACCGGTAACCAGTTTTCCTTGAGTTTTTGGAAAGAGTGTTTGTTTGTGAATATGCGGATAATCAATCATCACTAATGAACGATCAAACACTTTATCACCAGATTTACATTGAACCGAAAAATCACCACTTCTTGCGTTCTCGCCTGCTGTAATATCGAAGGCGAACACTTTTGCAGCTTCCTTTTTGTTTAATGTTACAATATGCGATTCAGGGCTACAAGTCCATCCTTCTGGAAGGTTTAATGTTAATTTCCCAGTAATTCCCGCTTTATCCTCCATTACAGTTACTGTAACAGTTCGCTTCTCACCTTTTGGAACAACGTATACGGTGTTGTCTAAATTCAAGGTCATATCAGGTCGAATGGAAAAATCTTGAATATTTTCTCCGGATACACGATCTCTAAATTTATACTGAACAGGTATACTGTAATCGAAACTCACACCATAAACGGTGATTTGAAATGTTACTTCGTACGCTGGAGTATTTTCTGGAGAAGCTCTCATTAGGATATCGTCAACTTTAAACATGTTTTGATATTCCTGCATCAACCAATAGGGGTGAGTAATCGGTTTCTCTTTCGCCACTTTTAATGGCAGATACATTTTCTCCCAATTGTTTGGAGCTAAAACCGAGAAAATAATAGTGTCCTTTCCATCTAACGATGCTTTTTCAATAGCTATGGACTTGACTTGCCCAGTATTTATTGCACTGACTTCAACCTTAACATCTTCTCCACGAACGGCATATTCATTTTCAGTTACGGCTTCAAACCATAATCCCGTAGCATCGACAATGATATTTTCAAGTTCTTTCTTTTTCCACTTTATCCATTGACTCGGTTTCGGAAACTCTTCCATAGTGCGATACAAATCCACCAAATCTATAACAGAGGCAGCAGGATTACCAGCTTTAAAGTTTTCGATAATTGAATTCAATTTAGTTTGAATCATATCTGATTTTGGAACCCTCCCCCAAGATATATCAATATTGTCAAAAATTGAATTATTGGCTTTTTCTCCTTTTACATATTCGAGATATTCAAATTGCTCACCTCTCAATATACTTGCACCAAAACCTTGACTTTTATGTTGGCTTCGACTTTCCATGGCAATTTGGTTGCTCCACTTACCAGTTATTGGGTTGAATGCACCAACATCAACTCGAATCATATCAGGGTTTGTCTTATAGGTTTCTTCAATTTCCTTGTTCCACCAAGAACTAGTGTTGTGATAAAGCCTTTTTGTGCGCCACGCCGTTACCATCTTTAATTGATCAGGAAAAACGCTAGGATCAGCAGCCATTTCAAATGCCTTTTCTGCTAGTACCGCAGATGCAGAATGATGACCGTGACCAGCATATTGAGTAGCTGGAAACCGTGTAATAATAACATCTGGCCTAAATCTGCGAATTACCCAAACAATATCCCATAGCACTTCTCTTTCGTTCCATTTTTCAAGCGTCTCTTTAGTGGTTTTTGAGTAACCGAAATCAACAGCACGAGTGAAGTATTGCATCCCGCCGTCAATTTTTCGCGCTTCAAGCAATTCTTGAGTTCTCAACACACCAATCAGCTCTCCTTTTTCAGTTCCGATTAAATTTTGACCACCATCACCTCGGGTAAGTGATAAATATCCCGTCCTTACCTTTTGATTATTTGCCAACCAAGAAATCAGACGCGTATTTTCATCATCGGGGTGGGCTGCTAAGTACAAAACCGACCCGAGTGTATTCATTTTTTTAATATCGTCAAGAATCTTAGCTGCTGAGGCTGGTGCAGGGTGGTCTCCGCCTTTTGGGAGTGCAAACGCCGTCATGCTTATGTACAGCCCTAAAGCAAAAATTGAAAGTGTTTTCATAAAATTTTCTGTTGAACCTTAAAAACAGACTAAGGCCATGTTTTGTTTGTTATATAATCGTAGGATTCTTCGATAAGTTGACGTAAAACAACTTTGTCTATATCTGCTAATTTGTTTACGTAAAGGCAAGATTTTCCATTTTTAAATTTGCCTAGTTTTTTGGTTAAGTGGGGGTAATTTTCAATACATCCCATTATATACAATGAGTGTTTAGTTTTTCTTGGCGAAAAGCCGGTTGCTAAAAAATCGCCTTCTTGACCACTAGCATATTTATAATGATATTGTCCAAAACCGATAATGCTAGTACCCCACATTTTAGGCTCTTGGCCGGTCACTTCCTTCATAATATCAAGAATCTCGAAGGCATCCAGTCGTTTTTGTTCCGGCTCTACTTTTTTTAAGAAGGCTATAACATCTGCGTCGGTGACTTTTGTTTTCAATTCATATTTAGCCATTTGCACTTAATTTTTTGCTTTTAACTAAAAAATAACTGCCTATCAAAACGAAAGGAATACTCAGCCATTGTCCCATGTTCAGAGTCATAGAGTCTTCGAAATTCACCTGATTTTCTTTCATAAATTCTATGCAGAATCTAAAGCCAAATAGGAGAATTAGAAAAAGTCCGAAAACGCCTCCTTGTCTGTCACTCCAACCTTTTTTCCAGAATAGAAAAGCAAGGATTATAAAAATAGACAAGTAAGCTAATCCTTCATAAACCTGAGTAGGGTGGCGCGGAAGTTGATCAACATATTTAAAAATGAAAGCCCAAGGTACAGTTGTCGGCTCTCCAATAATTTCAGAATTCATTAAATTACCCATTCGAATAAAAAATGCACCAGAAGCTACTGTAACAACTACTCTGTCAAGAATCCAAAGAATGTTCTTTTTGCTAACCTTTCGAGACCAAATATAGAGTGCTATGATGATTCCTATAGCAGCACCATGACTTGCAAGTCCTTGAAATCCAGTAAAATGAAGTTCCGGCTCAAAAGCAACGGGTAGAAAAATTTCTAGAATGTGGTCTTTGAAGTACGCCCAATCGTAAAACAAACAATGACCAATTCGAGCTCCTGCAACTGTTCCTATAATAGTGTGCATTAATACACTGTCCAGCCACTCATTAGGCACTTCGTCGCGTTTAAACATTTTTTGCAGCAAGTAATATCCTGAAATAAATGCTGTTGCGAAAAGTAACCCGTAATAACGAATGGAAATTGGAGAGCTAATGATTTCGGGATCAATATCCCAAATGATATAAGAGAGTGTTGACATTCAAATACTTTTGACAAAAGTAGTTTTTGCAGCCTTGGTCTGAAAGTTCAACTGCTTGAATATGCTGAAATAAGTTAATTAAGTTTCATCTTTTTTGAGTTGAAACAACTGCTCAATAGGTTTGTATTGATGCATGAGCTCAAATAACTCTTCTAAATCATTAGAAAAAACTAGTCCCTCACGATGCTCCTTTTTTAATAAACCCTCAACAACCATGTTGTCAAGTTGTTTCTCTAAAAAATCGTAATAGCCGTTAATATTAAGAATTCCAACAGGCTTTTGGTATAAGCCCAATTGAATCCAAGTAAGTATTTCAAAGAGCTCTTCAAATGTTCCAAAACCCCCTGGAAGCGTAATTACAGCATCAGACAATTCGTGCATTTGAAGTTTCCTTTCATGCATAGACTCAACGACAACAAGCTCAGATAATCCGGTGTGTCCAATTTCTTTGGCCATCATAAAGTCTGGGATGATTCCTATAACTTTACCTCCAGCATCAATTGAAGCATCTGCAACAGCTCCCATAAGTCCAACTTTTCCGCCGCCATAGATTAAGGATAGGTTTCTCTGACCTATAAATTCCCCAACTTGCTTTGCTGATTCTATATAAATGGGGTCGTTTCCAGCTGAGGATGCGCAAAAAACGCAAACATTATTAAAAGTGTACATAGTGAGCGAAGGTACCAATTTCATAAAGCTTGATAATGAAAAATCAAAATCTTCGCAGCTCAATAAAGCTATTGTACATTTGTTTTAAATTGATATTAAGATGAATAGAAGACCACGCAGAAATAGAGCTACAGCGACATCTAGAGGATTTTTGAAAGAGACACATTTATCGGTATTAAATTTAGTTCAACCGATATTCTTAGTGGATGGAAAAGGGGTTAAAGAAGAGGTTAAAAGTATGCCTGGAAACTTTAGAATGTCAACCGACGAAGCTATAAAGGAAATTCAGTCATGCATAGCTTTAGGAATTGGTTCTTTCATCCTATTTCCAGCTGTCAATGAAGAGTTAAAAGACACAACAGCCACTTACAGCAAGGATGCTAATAATTTTTACCTTAAGGCTTTTGAGAATATAAAAGCTGATTTTGGAGATGATATTCAGCTAATTACCGACGTTGCAATGGATCCGTATTCTTCTGATGGACATGATGGTTTGGTAAAAGGAGATAAGATATTAAATGATGAGTCATTACCTATTTTAGGTGAAATGGCATTGGCTCAAGCTAGAGCAGGAGCAGATATAATTGGCCCTAGTGATATGATGGATGGTAGAGTAGGTTATATCAGAGAGGTGCTTGATGATAATGGTTTTAGCGATGTGGGAATATTAAGTTATACAGCAAAATACGCATCAGCGTTTTACGGCCCGTTTCGAGATGCGCTGGATTCGGCACCTAAAAAGGGAGATAAAAAAACGTATCAAATGGATCCTGCCAATAAACGGGAAGCGCTGCTAGAAGCTGATTTAGATTTTGCAGAAGGTGCAGATATTATGATGGTAAAACCGGCATTGCCATATTTGGATATTATCCATATGCTTAAAGAAAACTATGATATTCCAATTGCTGCGTATAACGTAAGTGGAGAGTGCAGTATGTTAACGGCAGCTTGTCAAAACGGGTGGTTAGATTTTGAAAAGGCAATGCCAGAAATGCTAATGTCAATAAAAAGAGCGGGTGCTGATGTTATAATTACCTATTTTGCAAAGGCTTACGCTGAAATGGCTAGAGATGGAAAGGTTTAGTAATTATGGATAAGGAGATAATATTGAAGATTGTAGCTGACAATCATTTGGTTGCAGTGGTTATTGCAATTGCCATAGCAGTAATTCTGTCGTACACGTTAAGAAAGTTTTTAACCAAATTTATTGCCAATCGCAGCGATTCATTAAACATAGATCCTACCCGGTATAATTTCATGAAGAATGCGAGTACTGCGCTTATTATTGGCGCTGCTTTAGCATTTACTTTTTATGCCATTCCATCCTTAAGGTCTATTGGTACAACTCTATTTGCTGGAGCTGGAATTGCTGCTGCTGCAATTGCCTTTGCCTCTCAACAAGCGTTATCGAATATAATAGGAGGAGTATTTTTAGTGATCTTTAGACCTTTTAGAGTGGGTGATATCATTCATGTTGCAGCGAATAGCGGAGAAGTTGAAGATATTACCTTGAGGCACACAGTAATTAAAAGTTTTGAAAATCGAAGAATTATTATTCCCAATGCAGTAATGAGCAATGAAACCATTGTCAATAGCTCAATTAAAGAGGAGAAAATGTGCCGATTTATTGAATTTGGAATTTCTTACGATAGTAGTGTCGATTTAGCGAAAAAAATTATCCGAGAGGAAGCAATAAAACACCCTGAGTATTTAGACGGAAGAACTCCAGAAGAAAAAAATAAAGGAAATGCTACTCCAAGAATTGCAATGACTTCACATGGGGATTTTGCGATTACTTTAAGGACTTATTTTTGGTGCGTTGGCCCTATAAAAGCTATGAATGCGCATTGGGATTTATTAGAATCAGTTAAGAAACGATTTGATGCAGAAGGAATAGAAATTCCATTCCCATATCGTACGATAGTTTATAAAAATGACATCGATGGCACAAGCAAGAAAGAAACATAAAGTTTCTCCGTTTTTATCGGAGATAAAGGACTTTAGTTTTGAAGGAATTAGCGAAGCTCAACTTATCGTTTATAATGCTGATGAGTTTATGCAAGACGAGCAATTTGATGAAAATAAACTGAAGCCATTTGATTTGCCAAAAAGTGTGCATTGGGTTAATCTTCATAACATTAAGGATTTAGGTTTAATTGAAAAGGTTGGTAGCCATTTTCATTTGGAAACCATGACATTGGATAAAATTATCGACCTTACTCAACGGCCAAAAATGGAAGAGTTTGAGGATTACATGTACATGTCCTTAAAAACTTTGTGGGTGAATAATGAGGATGACATTGAAACAGAGCAAATTAGTTTTGTTTTGGGAAGAGGTTTTTTGTTGTCTTTTCAAGAAAAAGATGCTGATTTATTTGATGAGGTTAGAGAGCGCCTGCGAAGCAATAAAGGAATTGTGCGCTCCAAGAGAAGCGGGTACCTGCTTTATTTGTTATTAGATTCAATTGTAGACAACTACATTCAAGCTATTGACTTTCTTGATGATCAAATAGAAAAAGTTAGTAAAGATGTAATTCAGGATAAACAAGATGATGCACTAATTGAGATTGAAGGCTTAAAAACGGAATTGATTACTGTAAAAAGAAATCTAGCACCACTAAGAGATGTAGTTACGTCGCTTCATAATGGGGACTCGGGTATTTTACTTAGCGATACCGTCCGATTCATTGGTGGCATTAAAGATCAAATTATTTCAATATTAGAAGAAGTAGAATCTCACCGACAAATATTAGAAGGGTTAACCAATATTCACCTGACGAATTTAAATAACAGAATGAATGAGGTGATGAAAGTACTTACCGTCATCTCTAGTTTTTTTATTCCATTAACCTTCTTGGCTGGAATTTATGGGATGAACTTTGAGTACATGCCTGAATTGGGCTGGAAGTATAGTTATTTTACTCTTTTGGGAGTGATGGTTATAGTTCTAATAGGCATGGTTATGTATTTCCGAAGTAGAAAATGGTTTTAGACCCATCCTGAAAATTGACTAATATATTGACAAATTCTGTTTATGTTGTAATTGGCTGTAGCCTTATATTGGCCTGTAATTCGCATGAAACTAAACAAACGAAGTTGAATATGAAAATGGTAAAAGATATTGATGCTCCAGTAGCTAAGAAAATTGCTAAAGAACTCACAGTCCATGGAGATACACGTATCGATAATTATTTCTGGTTGAATCAAAGAAAAGATCAAGAAGTTATTGACTATCTAAAAGCCGAAAACGCTTATACAGAAAAAGTCATGGAGCCGTTGAAAGGGTTTCGTGAATCTTTGTTCGAAGAAATGAAAGGCCGAGTAAAGGAAACGGACATGAGTGTACCGTATAAAAAAGACGGTTGGTTTTATTATTTGCGTCAAGAAGAGGGAAAGGAATATCCAATTTATTGCAGAAAAGAAGCAAGTTTAGAAGCTATAGAGGATGTCATTATGGATGTTAATGTTATGGCTGAAGGTCATGAATATTATAATGCAAACGGATTGTCCTTGAGTCCAGATAAGAAAACCTTAGCTTATGGAGAAGATATCGTTAGCCGTAGGATTTACACCATTAAATTTAAGAATATGGAAACGGGAGAAACACTTCCGTATACAATTGAAAATACCACTGGTGGCTCGGTTTGGGCAGAGGATAACAAAACCATTTTTTTTACAAAAAAAGACGAGACATTAAGGGCTTTTCAAGTATGGAAGTATGAGCTGGGAAAAGAAACTAACACAGCGGAATTGGTCTTTGAAGAGCAAGATGAAACGTTCAATTGCTTTGTATATAAATCAAAATCAGACAAATATATTTTTATAGGATCATCGAGTACATTGTCTTCTGAATATCGATTTATAGCTGCAGATAATCCCAATGGTGAATTTAAAATAATTCATGTAAGGGAAGCAGATTTTGAATACGGAATCGAACACATAGGAGACAAATTCTACGTTCATACTAACTGGAATGCTAAGAACTTTCGACTTATGGAAACCCCTGTCGAAAATCCGGGAAAAGAAAACTGGAAAGAAGTGATTCCGGCACGACCAGGAATTCTTTTAGAGGATATCGAAATGTTTGACGACTACTTGGTTTTAGAAGAGCGAATTGCTGGTATTGTTAACCTAAGGGTGATTAACCAGAAAAATAATACTGAGCATTATATTGATTTTGGCGAAGATGCATACGCTGCCTATGCTTCAAGTAACTATGAATTCGAAAGTAATATGTTGAGAATTGGCTATTCATCTATGAGCACTCCCGGAAGTGTTTACGATTATAATATGGATGCCAAAGAGTTTACCTTGTTGAAGGAGCAAGAGGTTGTTGGTGATTTTGACAAAGCAAATTATCGCTCCGAAAGAATGATGATTCCTACAAGAGATGGGGTAAAAGTTCCGATGTCAATAGTTTACCATAAGGACACTAAAAAGAATGGAACAGCACCTTTGTTGCTTTATGCTTATGGAAGTTATGGACACAGTATTGATCCTTATTTCTCTACAACACGTCTGAGTTTATTGGATAGAGGCTTTATTTATGTTATTGCTCATGTTAGAGGTTCTGAAACCCTTGGTAGACCTTGGTATGAGGATGGGAAAATGCTAAAAAAGAAAAACACATTCAACGATTTTATCGATTGTGGAAAATGGTTGGTCAATAATAAATATGCGGACCCTCAGAATTTATTTGCGATGGGTGGAAGCGCAGGTGGCTTGCTTATGGGAGCCGTAATAAATATGGAGCCAAATTTATGGAAAGGTATTGTCGCTCAGGTGCCGTTTGTTGATGTGGTTACAACAATGTTAGATGAATCAATTCCGCTTACAACAGGGGAGTTTGACGAATGGGGAAACCCTAAAGAAAAGGAGTATTACGATTACATAAAATCTTATTCACCATATGATAACGTTGGGGCTAAAGACTACCCAAACATATTAGTTACTACTGGATTACATGACTCTCAAGTACAATATTGGGAACCGGCAAAATGGGTGGCTAAACTGCGGGACCTCAAAACTGATGACAAGTTATTGTTACTTCAAACTGAAATGGAATTTGGGCATAGTGGAGCAAGTGGAAGGTTTGAGTCCTTGAAAGAAGTTGCTCAGGAATATGCTTTTATATTGGATTTGGCAGGTAAGTCAGATTGAATTTAAACGAATGGATGTGAACGGAATCCAAGAGTTACACATTTTTAGTGCAACTGGCCAAGAAATAAAGGTTGATGTAAACGCGTCACAAGTTGATGTTTCAGACTTTGAAAATGGGCTTTATTACATAGTGGCAGTAGCAGATAATGCAACTTATCGAGAAACTTTTCTGGTAGCTCATTAAATTCTGTAAAACAACTGCCTTTGTCTAGGAGCAATAGTAGCAATTTCTTAGCTTCGCTTTTCAATAAAATCTATCATGGGAAGAGCATTTGAATTTAGAAAAGCAAGAAAGATGAAACGTTGGTCGGCGATGTCGAAAGCGTTTACTCGAATAGGTAAAGAGATTACGCTTGCCGCGAAAGAAGGTGGGCCTAACCCCGATAGTAATTTGCGTTTGCGCATGGCAATTCAAAATGCCAAAGCAGCAAACATGCCTAAGGACAATGTAGATCGTGCGATTAAGAAAGCCACCGATAAGGATATGGCGGACTTTAAAGAAATGGTTTATGAAGGTTATGGAGCGAATGGAATTGCTGTATTGATAGAAACGGCAACCGATAACACAACTAGAACCGTTGCAAATGTTAGAAGTTATTTCAATAAATGCAATGGAAGTCTTGGCACAAGCGGAAGTGTCGAATTTATGTTCGAACACAAATGTTTCTTTAAGATAAATCCTGAAGGTTTGGATGTCGATGAATTGGAATTGGAACTTATCGATTATGGCGTTGACGAAATTGAAGGTGACGATGAGGATTTAATGGTAATGGGACCTTTTACTGAATTCGGGAATATTCAAAAAGGACTAGATGAGAAGAAGATCGAAGTCATTGAGTCGGGGACAGAGCGTATTCCTCATGATACCAAAACGTTGGACGAAGAAGAACGAAAGGATGTTGATAAGCTATTGGAAAAAATTGAAGAGGATGATGACGTAATAAACGTTTATCATACCATGTCCGAGGAAGACTAAATTTACTTAATCTCCCAAGTACTATTCCCAGCTAATAACTTATCCAAATCACCTTTACCAAGCGCTTCAGTTGCTTCTTGCATTTGAGATTCAAGGGCAACTTCATAGGTGCCTCTTTCTATAGAATAGAAAACACCAAAAGGTCTAGGCAAACTTCCTTCGCTTGGTACATCAAACATTCTTGAAAGCAAAGTAGCTTTCATATAATCGTGTTCGTCGTGTACCCACAAACCGTCCAAAGAATGTCCTTCATTCAAGTTGACAACTACTGGCTTAAATCCATCTAGTTTTATCCCAAATTCTTTTTCTGCACCGAAAACCATAGGTTGACCTTGCTCGACAAACAGAGTGGAACCACTTTTAGTAGCCTTATCCGTAAATGTGAAAAATGCTCCATCATTAAAGACGTTACAGTTTTGATAAATCTCGATTAATGAAGCTCCTGCGTGAGCGTTTCCTCTTTTTAGAATCTCTTTTAAATGTTTAGGATCTCTATCCAAGGTTCGCGCAAAAAAACTGCAATCAGCTCCAAGTGCAACTGCAGATGGGTTAAACGAATGATCTAAAGCTCCAAATGGTGAACTTTTTGTGACTTTTCCTTCTGGAGAAGTGGGTGAATATTGTCCCTTTGTAAGGCCGTAAATTTCATTGTTGAATAAAAGAATATTTACGTCAAAGTTTCTTCTTAATAAATGAATCAGATGGTTTCCTCCAATTGATAATGAATCTCCATCGCCTGTAATTATCCAAACATCAAGTTCAGGGCGAACTGCTTTTAATCCGCTAGCAATAGAGGTGGCGCGTCCGTGAATGGAGTGCATTCCGTAGGTTTCCATGTAATATGGGAATCTACTGGAGCAACCAATACCCGAAATGAATACAATTTCTTCTCGTTTTCGGCCCAATTCGGCAACAACACTTTGTGCTTGCTTTAAAATCGAATAATCACCACAACCAGGGCACCATCTAACGTCTTGGTCTGTCGCAAAATCTTTAGCTGTAAGTGTATCTGACATAATCTCTGTTTTTTTGGTTGACCTTAGTATATTTCTTTAACTTTTTCAATGATCTCTCCTGCAGTGAAAGGAAGTCCTTTAATCTTACAAAGACGCACGGAAGGAATTAAGAATTTATATCGGATAAGTATATCCAATTGACCGTCATTAATTTCAGGAATTAAAACTTTATCGTAGTTCTTAAGAATATCGCCCAAGTTTTTAGGGAAAGGGTTGAGGTATTTAATATGTGCATGACTAACATCATAACCTTCTTCCAATAATTGTCTGACCGCAGTTTTTATTGCACCATAGGGTGAACCCCAAGCTAAAATCAACAACTTCCCTTTTTCTGCACCTTGGTCAATCGTTTGTAAAGGAATGTCATTTTCAATTTTCTTAATCTTTGCAGCTCGAGTTTTAACCATGTGCTCATGATTTTCTGGATCGTAAGAAACGTTTCCAGTAAGGTCTTCTTTTTCTAGTCCACCAACTCTATGCTCTAACCCAAGCATCCCAGGAATGGCCCATTCCCGAACGAGATGCTCATCTCTTTTATAAGGTTGATATTCTTTAGGAGCATATTTTGAGGGGTCAGCAAATTTCGGAGTTATTGTAGGTAAATCAGCAGCAGAAGGAAAAGCCCATGGCTCAGAACCATTTGCAATATAACCATCGCTCAACATCATTACTGGCATCATATGTTCAATCGCTAATCGACAAGCTTCAAATGCAGTCTCAAATGCATCTTTTGGAGTTGCAGGAGCAATAACCATCGTTTGTGCTTCACCGTTTCTTCCATACAATGCTTGCATCAAATCCGATTGCTCAGTTTTTGTAGGTAGCCCGGTAGATGGTCCACCACGCTGGACGTTTACAACTACTAAAGGAATTTCCAACATTACCGCCAAGCCTAAGGCTTCACCTTTTAACGCTATTCCAGGTCCTGAAGAACCAGTTGTTGCTAATGCCCCGCCAAAAGAAGCGCCAATACAGGCAGTAACCGCAGCTATTTCGTCTTCGGCTTGAAAAGTTTTAACGCCAAAGTTTTTGTGTTTGGCCAATTCGTGTAAGATATCAGAAGCTGGAGTAATGGGATAAGAACCGTAAAATAACTGCAAGCCAGATTGCTGAGCTGCGGCAATTAACCCCATCGCAGTAGCCTGATTTCCCATAATTGAGCGGTACTTTCCTTTGGGTAAATCTGCTTTTTTTACCTCGTAACGAGAAGTAAATGTTTCCGTGGTGTCTCCGTAATGATATCCAGCTTTAAGAACACTCAAGTTTGCTTTGAGGATCTCCGGCTTAGATGCAAACTTGCGAGTTAGAAATGCCTCAGTCCCATCCATTTTTCGATTGAACATCCAATATAGATAGCCCAACACAAACATATTTTTTGAGCGTTCAATGTCTTTTCGACTAAGCCCTGATTCTTTAAGCGTCTCTTGGGTTAGCTTAGTAATGTCCATTTGAAAAACTCGATAGTTTTTTAGGGTATCGTCTTCTAATGGGTTGGTTTCGTAATTGGCAAGCTTTAGATTTTTTCGGTCAAACCCCGATGTATTGATAATCACCAATCCATCTCGACGAACATTATGCAAACTCGATTTTAGTCCAGCAGAATTCATTGCAACCATAACGTCGGCTTGGTCTCCAGGAGTAAACACCTCTGTACTTCCAAATTTCATCTGGAATCCTGATACTCCCGCAACTGTTCCAAGTGGCGCACGTATTTCGGCTGGAAAATTTGGGAAAGTTGCTAAATCATTACCAAAAAGTGCGTTGGTATTCGCAAATTCATTCCCTGTCAATTGCATTCCATCGCCTGAGTCACCAGCAAATAGAATGGTAATTTCTTTAAGTTCTTTTTGAGTCTCGTTCATGCGTTTAGAGTAGATGCAAAAATAGCCCAAATTGGGCAATTGCTCTTGTGAAGTAATTACAAATACTATTGGTTTTGGTTCGATTTATTAACTGCTTTGAGCAACTTTCTCGATACTTTTCCAAAGTAAATTAGTTGTTCTATCCCAAGAAAAATCGCTCGCACGTTCTTTTCCTCTAGTAATTAGGTCTTCGGTAAGATTTGGCTCGTGAATCAATCGTTTCATTTGTTCGACTATCGACTTGTACTCAAACGGGTTACAAATCAAAGCTGCGTCACCAGCAATTTCAGGCATTGAACTTACATTACTAGTTATTACAGGAACTCCTGACTGCATTCCTTCAAGTATCGGAATTCCAAATCCTTCAAAAGTAGAAGGATAGAGCAGTGCTTCGGCTCCACCAATGGCAGTTGCAACTTGCTCTTGGGTTACGTTTTCATGAAAAATGACCGATGACTTATTAGAAATTTTTTGAAATGCACTTTCCATTTCTGAACTCCACCATTTTCTTCGGCCGATTATCACGAAATTATGATTGTAATTCCCAGAGCTTTTAAAAGCATCAAATGCGCGAAGCATTCGAGCTATGTTTTTTCTTGGATGTAAGGTTCCGACAAAAACAAAGTAAGGTTTAGAATTAGAGAATAATCTTTGGCTTTCTGTTTTTTCAGATTCAGAAAGCGGCTTAAAACGGTCGGAAATTCCATTGTAAACCACATCGATTTTAGAAGCTTCGATGCCGTATTTGGAACCTATATCATGCTTTGAAAACTCACTAACCGTTGCTATTCGATTCGCTTTTTGCGCGAATTTGGGAAAATAATGGCGGTAATATTTGCGATACCAAAAAGGTAAATCCTTTGGATAGTGCTCAAAGTTTATATCGTGAATAACAGGTAAGCAAGGTGTCTGCGTATTCAAAGAAAGGTAGCCATCGGGCGAAAGAAATACATCGGGTTGGTATTTCTTTAGAATAGTTGGAACGGAATGTTCAAACCATAAATACCACAAAAATGGGTGTCTGCTTGGCGGACCAATTTTTACTGGAATTACGTTGTCGTTAAAAACGAAAGAATTATCCCATTCTCTATCGAAAATGAAAATAAATTCGTCATTAGGACGTTGCTGCGTAATTCGTTTTAGGGTTTCATAGCTGAACCACCCAATTCCGTCGAGTTTATTCTTGATTAGAAGTCGTGTGTTTACAGCTATTTTCACAAGGGCTAAACTAATTGAATTCGCTTACTTTTGGCGGACTTTTTAAAATTGAAAAATGAGTACAGAACAGTACAACGAACAATTTGATAGCACCAACCTATTGGTGTTTCTTCTTAAATGGAAAAAACAATTAATTATTGTGTGTGCAGCAGCTGCAATTGTGTCTGCAGTGGTGGCGCTAATTATCGAGGAAAAGTTTGAGTCTACTTACGTCTTTTTCCCAGCCTATTCGAGTTCGATATCGAAAGGGGTTATGACTGAAGATGCCGGTGCAAAGAATGACATTGTGCAATTTGGTGAGGAAGAGCAAGCGGAACAAATGCTTCAGATTTTGAATTCAGAAATGATTAGAGATCGAATAGTAGCAAAGTACCAATTGATGAGTCACTATGAAATTGAGAAAGATGAAAAGTTTCCTCAAACAAAACTGATTGAAACTTGGGAGGATAATGTATCCTATAAAAGAACCGAATTTCAATCTATAGAAATACGTGTGCTGGACAAGGATAAAAACATGGCAGCTGCTATTGCTAATGATATAGCATCATTGCTTGATTCGGCAAAAAACAAGATGATTCACGATAGAGCGCTGCAAGCTTTGGTTGTTATTAAAGAAGAGTATGAGAAAATGGAAGCGCGAATGAGGGCTTCTGATGATACGCTTAGAATGCTGGGTGAGAAGGGAATTGCAAATGCTGAAAAGCAAACTGAAATGCTTTCTCAAGAGTATTATCAAGTACTAGCAAGTGGAAATACAAGAGCATCTCAACAGTTAAAAGAAATGCTGGATACCTTAGGTAAATATGGCCCGCTGCAAGAGCGATTAATTGATCAAAGAGAATTTGAATTAGAGCGTTTGTTATTGCTGAGGGCGAAATACGAGGAATTAAAGGTGGATGCAACTCAAAATGTAACCCATAAGTTTACGGTAAACAAAGCATGGGCTTCAGAGAAAAAAGCTTATCCAATTCGTTGGCTGATTGTTGTGGTTTCTGTAATTGCGACTTTTGTCTGCTCCGTACTTGTTATTATTGGTTTAGAGAATTACAATCGAATTCAAAAGCGATAAGTTCAAATACCTTACTGATTTGACATTTAGCTTAGCAACAGAACGCGGTAAAACCAATTCTTTTTATTTGCTTATTGCAGTGTTTGTTGTAATAGCATCAGTTGCTACCGCATTTGAGTTTTATTACTTGTGGGGGCTTCCTATCGTATTAATAGTGATAGGAGTGGCACTGTTTAAACTCGATTGGTTGTTATTGGGCATTGTGTTTTTCACTCCGCTTTCTCAAAATCTTGAAAAATTAGAGTTTGGACTAGGTGTTTACCTACCCACGGAGCCACTCATGTTTGGTGCCATGTTGATCTTTTTGGCAAAGGTGTTGTACGATTGGAAGTTCGATATGCGTGTCTTAAAGCATCCTTTATCAATTGCCGTATTGTTGAATTTGGTTTGGATTTTTATTTGCGTTTTTCCTAGTGAGTTACCGCTTGTTTCTTTTAAGTTTTTTGTTTCAAGAATGTGGTTTGTCGTGCCTTTCTATTTTATGGCAATAGTATTGTTCAAAGACAGAAAGAATATAGATCGTTTTTTGTGGCTTTACATTATTCCGCTAGCTGGTGTAATAGTATATACTGTAATTAATCATGCTATTCGTGGTTTTGAAGAAAAACCTGCGCATTGGGTTATGCAGCCTTTTTATAAAGATCACACGAGTTATGGGGCTTTAATAGCTTTTTACATCCCAATTATTTTGTGCTACTTATGGATTAAAAAGATTCGTGTTACAGCTAAAATTCAGTTTTTCATGGTGCTCATTCTGTTTGTCGTTGGTGTTATTTTTAGTTACACACGCGCTGCCTGGGTGAGTTTAGTTGGTGCATTATTGGTAACATTAGTAATTCACTGGAGGGTTCATATAAAGTATTTGCTGACTGCAGGGGCTTTCGCTTTGTTTATTTTGTTTAACCTTCAAACAGAGATTATGCAAAAGCTAGAGAAGAACAGACAAGACTCGTCTGGCGATCTCTCAGAGCATGTAGAATCTATTTCTAATGTTGCAACTGATGCGAGTAATGTGGAACGACTGAACCGCTGGAATGCTGCGCTGGATATGTTTGCCGAACGTCCAGTTTTTGGCCATGGACCTGGCACCTATTCGTTTTTATATGCTCCATATCAACATTCCAATTTACTTACCATTATCTCTACAAACTTCGGTGATGGAGGAAATGCGCATAGCGAGTATTTTGGTCCATTAGCAGAGACGGGCGTGCTTGGTTTAGTAACATTTTTGGTGCTTATCTTTATGTTTTACTATACCGCAATACCGCTTTACTATAAGCTGGAGGAGCAGAGCACTAAATTGCTAAACCTCGGAGCCATTTTAGGGATAACGACGTATTTGATTCACGGTTTTTTGAATAACTTTTTAGATACGGATAAAGCCTCAGTTCCGTTTTGGGGCTGTTTTGCTATTGTAGTTGCGTTGGACCTATACGCAAGAAAAACAAAAGAAAATACGGGTATTGAAGTCTAAATGAATGAGATGGAGAAGCTTAAAGGCTTTTTCCTCTTTCTACCGAGAAAGGTTTTCCGAATTTTACTTTTTTAATCCCCAATTCAACTTCTTCAATTGAAACCGTGTATTCTTTCCGAACTTTTACTTTTTGATTGTGGGCATGGTATTTTATCTCTCGCACTAGCATATGAAAGTCCGAAAGGTGGCTATCCATAAGTAGTCGATAAGTTACTGACTTGGTGATTGCACCGTCTTTATTGTAGTACTTCCAGACACCCATTCGAATTGGGTAAGGATTTACAGAAATGAATTTTCTACTGTATTTGTGATAAAATCCCAATTGGTAGCTTTCACTTACCTCAAGGATTCCATTTTTATCATAGATCTTTACTTTTCCTATAAATGCTTCCGCACGAGGTCTGAAATATTCCATGCGTAAGTTTCCTCTCTTATCTTTAAGATGAATATAAAGTGAGTCCTTAGTTCTTGAACGGTTTTGTAATATCGAGTCTTGCTCAGTTATGGGGTTTTTGCAACGCAAACACAATTCTTTTTTACTTAATAAGCAACCAATATCTCCAATTTGCTGGTGGCAATTGTGGTGAAAAGCCTTGAAGGTGCTAAACTCTTTGTCCACCGCATAGGTTAAGGTGTCAGTTTGGCAAAATGATAAATGAAATGCTCCCAGAAGGATAATAAAACAAAGGACTTTTTGGGGATCATTTTACAAAGGAAAAGAACAATTAACCTAGAGTAACTATACTGAGGAATTGTTTTAAAGATACTATGGTTAGCACTTACACCTTGAACAGAATAGTCAAAGCTGCAATATCATCGGTTACTTTTGAGTGTTGAGCAAAAGTCTGCAGGTCATTGGTTACATGTTCAATTAAGCCATCTAGCTCTACTTTATCGAAGGATTTGAGACTTTCTTTAATTCTATTTACTCCAAAACACTCGCCGTGTTCATTTTCCAGTTCATTTACACCATCAGTATAGCATGTTAAAATAGAATTCGTGCTAAGAGTTATAGATTGAGTTTCAAATGGTGGCAGAACATCCAGCATTCCTAATCCTGGGATACAAGATTTAAGTTCATAAACTCGCTTATCATTGAATAGAAATGCGCTGGGATGCGCACAGTTTACATACTCTAATTCTTTATTGATACAATCGTATTTACCTACAAAAAAAGTAATAAAACGATCTCCTCTGCTACTTTCAATTACCGATTTGTTTAAGAGGTTTAGCAATTTTACCAAAGGAATTCCTTGATTTACCGTGGCTCGAAAAGTTGCTTGGAAATTAGACATTAGCAGTGCCGCTGAAATTCCTTTACCGCTTATATCGGCAATACAGAAATAATACTCATTCTCACTGGTTTGAATGAGATCATAGTAATCGCCTCCAACTTCTCCAAAAGATTGATGTATAGCTTTTGCCGAAAGGTGATTGTTGTTTGGTAAAACACTTGGTAATAATCCTTTTTGAATCTGCTCGGCTAGTTGTAATTCTCTTTTCAATCCGACTTGTTCCAATTGAGCACGGGCCATTCGTTTGTTTTCAATGGCTACTGTTATAATATTTGCTGTTGTCTGGATATAATTGAGGTTTTTCACAACGGTACTCATCTTAAGACTTTCTTCTGCCTCATCTTTCAATAAAAGATAGCCCAAAGCTATTTTTTTATGAAGCACAGGCACCACAAGATCAAAGGAATTCAGGCAGTTGTCCTGTAAATTTGACAAGTTTCCTACGTCATTAAATTGGCTTAGGTTTTCTATTGTCTCCTCTGTGAAAGTGAAATTTGGGCAACCGATTTCAAATGCAATTTTCCACTCTTTTTTTAATTGAGATAGAAAAACCACTTTGCCAATTTTAAGGTCAGTTGATAGAATTTCACCAAATAATTTGAACAGTTCTGTGGAGGGCTTATTCTCGTTTATAGCGCGAGTAACTTCTAATATTCTATGAAGCTTATACTTTGTATCGAGTAGTTTATCTCTTTGCGAAGAGTTAAGTGCCATTACTGGTTCTCCTTTGCGAGTCTTTTGAGCGTATAAATTTCTCTGAATTTTCCTTTGCTTTCCTCACAGGGTGAACCGAAATAGCTTTTATTCGCTTCTAAGCTTTTTCCAACCCCAGATTGGGCATATACAACAACACCTTCATGAATTGTTAAGTCACTTGCTACGCCAACTTGCCCCCATAATGTTACGTTGTCCTCAATAATTACACAGCCAGCTATGCCAACTTGGCTTGCAAATAAGCAGTTTTTACCGATTACAGTATCATGCCCAACGTGAATCAAATTATCCAGTTTAGTGCCTTCTCCAATTATTGTGTCTCCAGTCACGCCTTTATCAATAGTGCAGTTTGCACCGATATGAACCTTGTTTTTTAGCACAACCCTACCGCAAGAAGTAAATTGCTGATAGTTGCCTTCACGCTTTTGGTAATAGAAGGCATCAGCTCCTAAAACTGTGTTGGAATGAATCAGCACATCGTCACCAATTATTGTGTTATCATATATAGAAACTCCTGAGTGAATTCTGCAGTTCTTTCCAATTACTACATTATTTCCAATAAATACATTGGGTTGAATAATAGATCCTTCACCAATTTTAGCTGAATCCGCTAAAGCTTTGGTAGCTTTTTGAAAGGGGCTAAAATGGTCAATTAATTTTAAGGTATCCGCAAAAGGGTCTTTGCTAATTAGCAGCACTTTTCCGTCAGGGGCATCGACTTCTTTATTAATAAGGATAATAGTTGCCGCTGAATTTAGCGCCTTTTCATAGTATTTTGGATGATCTACAAATACAATGTCTCCTGGCTCAACTTTATGAATTTCATTGAGTCCGAGAATTTTGAAATCCAAGTTACCAATAGGTTTAGCGCCTATTAAACTTGCAATCTTTCCAAGAGTTTGCGGAGGGGTAAACTTCACCTCAAATTACTTTACTCTTTCACTGTAAATACCCGTTCTAGTATCCACTTTAATTTTGTCACCAGTATTGATAAAAAGTGGCACACGCACCTCTGCTCCAGTTTCAACAGTAGCAGGTTTCATAGTGTTGGTAGCCGTGTCTCCTTTAATACCCGGCTCAGTATAAGTTATTTCCATTTCCACGTAAGCAGCTACTTCAGCTGATAAAGCTCTTTCTTCATCCGCATGAAATAGAATCTCAACCATTTCTCCCTCTTTTAAAAATTGAGGTGCATTTATTAGCTTCTCGTCAAGAAATGTTTGCTCATAATTATCGGTATTCATAAAATGATAGCCTTGACTATCGTTGTACAAGAATTGATATTTCCTGTTTTCAATTCTTATTATGTCAATTTTATGTCCTGATGGAAAAGTGTGGTCTAATACTTTACCAGTTGTTAAACTTCTGATTTTTGTTCGAACAAAAGCAGGCCCTTTTCCTGGTTTTACATGAAGGAATTCAATGATTTGAACTAGGTCATTGTTGTAGTTTAAACAAATTCCATTTTTAATATCTGATGTTGAAGCCATAGTTTATTCTTTGTTATTACAAATCTAGCTTTTTGTGATGCTTATAATTACTAAGGTCAATCTTTTTAGTGCAAAAAAAGTGCTCGTCTTTAATGTCGTTTGAACAAACGATTACGATTCGCTCTTTTAAAATAGGCTCAATATTTTTTTTATACCACAGAACGCCACTTTTATCAAGGTTGGAAGTTGGTTCATCGAGTAAGATTAGGCTTGCATTACTAAATAAAGTTAGGCCGAGCTTTACCCGTTGTTTCATTCCCGACGAATAGGATTTAATGGGTTTTTCTATTTGATGGTCTATCTCAATTGCTGCGGAAAACTCTTTGGCGCTAGTGTTTTTTGTAAGTGGTTTAAAACTTTGGTGAAATTTTAATAACTCGCTTAAATTCAACTCTTCAATGAGCTCAAGATAGGGTGCAGTAATACTTAAGTGTTCAAATACATTATCTACGATAATTTCCTGTTCATTATCATAATACTGAATGCTTCCTTCATTTGGACTTACCCAACCAGAAATAGTTTTAAGTAATGTTGATTTTCCAGAACCGTTTGGCCCATTTACAAAAAGAGATTCTCCTGCAGATAATTCCAAGTCTAAATTCCTGAAAATCCAATGGGTTAGATAACGCTTTGAAACCTGATTAAGCAACAGGCGATTCATTATTGCAAGCCTTTAATTAAGCCGTTTTTGGAATTCTTAATAAAGTCAAGTACGATGGTTTTTTCTTCACAATCTTGAATCTCATTTTGCACAATTTGGCTTCCCTTAGAAATGTTTTTATTCTGTATAAAAAGTATGCGATAGATATCTTCGATTCTTCGGATTGACTCTTCGGAGTAACCTCTGCGTTTGAGACCAATTGAATTAACACCAATGTAAGAAAGGGGTTCTTTCGCAACTTTAATAAAAGGGGGTACATCTTTTCTGATTCTAGATGTGCCACCAACAAAGGCATGCATACCGACATGCGTGAATTGCTGCCCTCCAACCATTCCTTCAATAACAGCAAAATCATCGATTGTAATGTGACCACTTAAGCCGGTAGCATTTGCTATAATAACGTTGTTTCCTATTATGCAATCGTGGGCAACATGAACGTATGCCATCAAAAGGCAGTTATTGCCAATTACGGTTTTCCAACGATCAGCTGTACCCTTATGAATAGTTACCGCTTCTCGGATAATGGTATTGTCGCCAATTTCTACCGTTGTTTTTTCCCCGTTGTATTTTAGGTCTTGAGAGTCAGCAGAAATAACGGCTGTTGGAAATATTTTGCAGTTTTTCCCAATTCTTGCACCATCAAAAATGGTGACATTAGGGCCTATCCAAGTACCTTCACCTATTTCAACATCGCCGTAAATGCAACTAAAGGCTCCAATCTCAACGTTCTTACCGATTTTTGCATCCGGATGAATTTCTGCACGACTATGTATCATTCAATTTGTACTATTTGTCTTTAACTACTTGTGCCATTAATTCGCCTTCCGTTGCTAGCTGTCCTCCGACATAAGCTCTAGCTCTCATAACACAAATTCCTCGGCGGATGGGTTGCATTAACTTACATTCCATGACAATAGTATCGCCAGGAATAACTTTTCTTTTGAATTTTACTTTATCTATTTTCATAAAGTAAGTGGAGTATTTTTCAGGATCATCAACAGAATTGAGGACAAGAATACCACCTGTTTGAGCCATTGCTTCAATTTGCAAAACGCCGGGCATAACTGGGTTACCTGGGAAATGACCTTCGAAAAATTCTTCGTTTCTTGTGACGTGCTTTATGCCAATTACTTTTTCTCCTGTAAGCTCGATTATTTTATCAACCAGCAAGAAAGGGTATCGGTGAGGTAAAAGACTCATTATCTTGTCGATATCCATTACGGGCTCTATTGTATCGTCATACTTTGGTGGTTGATTTTCCTCAGCTTTAATTTGAGCTTTTATTAGCTTTCCAAATTTCACATTTCCAAAGTGACCGGGTCGCGCAGCAAGAATATGTCCTTTCAAAGGCCTTCCCACTAAAGCCAGGTCGCCAATAATATCGAGTAATTTATGCCGAGCTGGCTCATTTTCGAATTGAAGATTAACGTTATTCAAAATGCCAATCCCAACAGCTTCTATTTCGGATTTATCTCGTTTAAATGTTTCTGCTAATTTATCTTTTTCTGCTTCTTCCAATTCAGTGTCCACCATTACAATGGCGTTATCTACGTCACCTCCTTTTATTAAGCCAGCACTGACCAATTGGATAAGCTCACGCAAGAAAACAAATGTTCTGCAGTTTGAGATTTCTTTCTCAAACTCCCCCAAATGATACATAGAAGCGTGCTGAGTTCCTAACAAAGGTGAGTTGTAGTCAACCATTACGGTTATTCTAAACTCTCCGCCATTTGTAGGAACGGCAAGCATTTCAATTTTTTTATCTACATCTTCATAGGCCATATTATCCTTTAAAGTGTAGTAATTCTTATCAAAACCTTGCTCTACTATTCCAGCATTTTTAATTGCAGTAACAAAATGACGAGCACTTCCATCAACTATAGGAATTTCGGGACCATCAATTTCAATGAGCGCATTGTCAATACCAAGGCCATACATTGAAGCTAATAAATGCTCAGTAGTATGAACTTCGGCATTGCCTTTTTTAAGTGAAGTACCCCTTTGTGTATGAAATACATTGTCAACATCTGCTTTTACTTCTGGAGCGCCATCAATGTCCATTCGCTTAAAAACAAACCAATGGTTTTCAGGAGCTGGTTTCACCGTAATGTTCACCATTTGCCCTGTATGCAATCCTATACCAGATAATGAAAATGGGGCCTTGAGGGTTTTTTGCTTATCACTCATATACTTTAGTTACTTTTTGGGCTAACTACTTTTTGTAAATTATCTATTCGGGCCTTTAAATTGGTCAGGTTTTTAAAAAGAACATAGGAACGTTTATATTCCCCTATTGGTATAGCAGGTGAGCCTTGCCAAATTGAATTTTCCTCTTTTATTGAAGCGCCAATACCAGATTGAGCAGCTATTTTAACACCATCAGCAATTGATATATGTCCAATAATTCCAACTTGACCACCGATCATGCAGTTTTTGCCAATTTTTGTAGACCCAGCAATCCCAGTTTGTGCAGCCATTACGGTATTTTCTCCCACTTCAACATTGTGAGCGATTTGAATTAGGTTATCCAATTTGGCCCCTTTACAAATTCGGGTCGAACCCAATGTACCTCTATCAATTGTGGTATTGGTACCTATTTCTACATGATTTTCAATAATCACATTTCCAATGTGAACGACTTTCTGGTAGTTGTTTTCAGAGTTTGGAGCAAAGCCGAAGCCATCACCGCCAATAATTACTCCAGAATAGATTTTGCAGTCGTTTCCAATTTCACAGTCGTCTTGAACGATTGCGCCCGGTTGTATAATTGTATTTGTTCCAATTTTTACTTGTTCTCCGATGTAAGCGTTACCATAAATTTTGGAATTGTCACCGATAACTGCACCCGCCAAAACAGTTGCGTTTGGTCCAACATAAACATTACTGCCCAATGTTGCTTTATCACTGATTTTTGCACTAGGGTCAATGCCTGTTTTGTTCGATTTATATTGTTGGTACATTTCGAGCACTTTCACAAAGCACATTCTAGCATTGTCAACCCAAATAAGTGTGAGTGTTGGTTTTGTAGGCTTGGTCAATTTAAAACTATTGTCAATAATGCAAATTGAAGCATCAGTTTCGTAAACGTAATCTACATACGCTTCATTTGATAAAAAAGTCAATGAATTTGTTACGCCTTCTTCAATTTTAGCAAGCTGATTTACAGTGGATTCGGAATTCCCTTCAATTTTTCCATTAAGCAATTCGGCTACCTGAGAAGCGGTAAATTCCATTGGGTGTTTTTGACGTTATCATTAAAGGCCATTAATTTGCTTAAAAGCCCCGTAAAGACTTCAAAAATAAAACAAATTTGAACTTAGAATTTGACCTGATTCAAACTTTTCAACAGCCCGTTTAAAATTAGAAAGTAGGGTAGCAGAGGTAGTGTTTTGTAACTGGCTCTGACATTGCGGATATGTTGAACAAATCAGCAGCCTGCGCAATATCCTTTACTGTTCCGTCTTTGTAGAGCATTTGAATTTCCCCTTTTCCAATTGTGTATGCTCTATTATCAATTTTCCCTTCAAAAACTAAATAGCTTAACTCTTCTTCTGAGCAGGATAGTTTTTCTTGAACTTTAGTTCTGCTTTCCGATACTAGTTGAGGCTCTATTAGCTCACTTTGTAGTTTTACCTTTAATAGTTTGCGGTTAACCAAACATGAAGAAAGAAAGCTTAAAACTAAATCAGGGTGAAATTGCCATTCTTTAATTGCCGCCATAATATCATAATCATCCAATTGCGAAAAGGCATTACAATATTCTGTTTCTTGCGCGAGCTGAGTTTTTGTTACATCCTCGTAAAGAAAGGTTTTTATTGCTGCATTACAATCTAATTTGACATTTCTGTGCGCTAAACTTTTGGCTCTTTTTAAGATTTGAAGCAGCATACTTTCTGCGCTTATTACTGTTTTATGCAAATAAACTTGCCAATACATTAAACGACGTGCAACCAAAAACTTTTCTATGCTATATATTCCTTTAGCTTCAACCACTAAATTGCCATTGACTACACTAAGCATTTTTATTATTCTGTCCACTCCAATTACGCCTTCAGATACGCCAGTAAAGAAACTGTCTCGCCTTAAATAATCCAGCCTATCCATATCTAATTGACTAGAAACTAGTTGATTTAGGAATTTTTTAGGGTGTTCGTTTTTGAATATCTGAATGGCTGTATCTAGCTTTCCTTCAAAGCCAGAATTCAATTTCTGCATGAAAATTTCAGAAATTTGCTCATGGCTTACTCCTTCCACTATGCTGTTTTCTAAAGTGTGAGAGTATGGACCATGTCCGATATCATGCAAAAGAATTGCAATAGTTACTCCAATTGCCTCATCTTCGGTAATTTCTTCTCCCTTAGACCGAATAACATCAATAGCTTTGCCCATTAGGTGCATAGCTCCAATTGCGTGTTGAAACCTAGTGTGGTTTGCTCCACTATACACCAGGTTGGTTAATCCCAGTTGAGTTATTCGCCTTAAGCGTTGAAAGTAAGGGTGTTCGATTAAGTCGAAAATAATTTCATACGGAATTGTAATAAAGCCGTAAACGGGGTCGTTTAAGATTTTACGTTTTTTATTGTGCACAACGAATGTTATTCAAGTTTGTATTAAAATCAAAAGTAAGATTAAGCAGGTTATATGGAAGAGGTAAAGATATTATGGGCAGATGATGAAATTGATTTGCTAAAACCGCACATTCTTTTTCTAGAAGAAAAAGGATATAAAGTATTTACAACTAACAATGGCAATGAGGCTATTGAATATTTGGAGTACCAGCAAATGGATATTGTTTTTTTAGATGAAAACATGCCCGGTTTGTCAGGTCTAGAAACGCTGGAAAAAATTAAAGAAATTGATTCTTCTCTACCCGTAATTATGATTACGAAAAATGAGGAAGAGTATATCATGGAGGATGCCATTGGTGCCAAAATTTCTGATTATTTAATTAAGCCTGTAAACCCAAAGCAAATCTTGCTCTCAGTGAAAAAGAACTTAGACAAGAAAAGATTGGTTTCAGCTAAAACCACTCAGGTTTACCAACAGGAGTTTCGGCAGATAAGTATGCGTCTAAATGATAGGATGGATGCAGAAGAATGGAAAGATTTCTACAAAAAGCTAGTGCATTGGGAAATTGAATTGGATGCCTCTGAAGATAGAGGAATGGAAGAGATTATTCAAATGCAGAAGACGGAGTCTAATAATGTTTTTTCTAATTTTTATGAAGACAATTATTTGGACTGGATAAATGGAAGAGACAATGAAACGCCAATAATGTCTCACACCTTGTTGCCTAAAATGGTGCTTCCTCAAATTAAAGATGACGGCTCCTATCCAACAGTATTGATTTGCCTGGACAACTTTCGATTTGATCAATGGAGAGCAATAAGGGAAAGGGTAACTGACTATTTTAGAGTAGAAAATGAGGATATGTACTATAGTATAATACCAACGGCAACCTCATTCTCAAGAAATGCATTATTTGCGGGGCTGTTGCCAAACGCCATTGAAGCTAGGTTTGGTCAGCAATGGGATACTAATGGAGGAGGCAGCGTGGATGAGAAACAGTTGCTCGACGCAATGCTTAAATTACATGGAAAACAGTTAAAATCTGATTTTGTAAATGTTAATGGATTAGAAGAGGGCAAGAAATTAGCGGATAAAATTTCGGAATATTTGCACAATGACTTACTTGTTCTAAGTTTCAATTTTGTTGATATGCTTACGCATTCAAAAACGGATATGGAGGTTATAAAAGAATTAGCAGACGATGAGTCGGCGTATCGTTCTGTTACTTCCTCTTGGTTTGAACATTCACCTTTGTTAGATATTTTGAAGTTTTTTAGTGAGAAAAAAATCCCGGTACTTTTCACTTCAGATCACGGAAGTGTGCGTGTAAAAAACCCAGTTAAAGTGATTGGAGATAGAAATACCAACACCAACTTAAGGTACAAAAGAGGAAAAACGCTGGATTATAATGCCAAAGATGTTTTTGAGGTAAAGCAACCTAAAGAAGCCCATTTACCTGCAGGAAACTTATCTTCAAGGTATATCTTCGCAAAGTCAGAGGACTTCTTTGTTTATCCAAACAATTACCATCATTTTGTGCAACATTACAAGAATACTTTCCAGCACGGTGGAATCTCATTAGAAGAAATTTTAGTTCCCTTTGTTTCATTATCACCCAAGTAAATTAAATGAAAGTAAAGGCTCATTCAATTGAGGATTTAGCTGCTGCTGCATTGCAACTTTTGCAAGCTTTTCCTAAACACAGCGTATTTGCATTTGTTGGGGAAATGGGAGCTGGAAAAACTACTTTTATTCACCGTATTTGCACAGTATTAGGGGTGAAAGAAAAGATGAGTAGTCCTACCTTTTCTATTGTGAACGAATATTTAGGCGGTGGAAATACCAAAATATATCATTTTGACATGTATCGATTAGAAACGGAGGAAGAGGCGCTGGATATTGGATTTGAAGAATATTTATCAAGTCAAAACTACTGCTTCATTGAATGGCCTGATAAAGTGAGTAGCTACTTGCCATCAGAAGCCGTCATAGTTAAAATAGAGTTGGAAAAGGAAACGCGAATTATATCAGCAGATATTCTTTGAAGATAGTTGTAAAGGGTAGGGTATTATTTACCTTTGATACATGAATCTCTCATCAGAAGAATTACGAAGACTTTCAGCATCAGCAGCGCATACTCCGAAAGAACAATTACAAGCCGTTGAAACAGGCTCCGATAAGATTTATTTTGGAGTTCCAAAAGAGTCATCATTTCAAGAAAGACGAATTGCACTTACGCCAGATGCAGTTAGGTTGTTGGTCTCTAGGGGACATCGAGTTGTTATTGAAAGTGGAGCTGGAGTCGGTTCAAATTTCAATGACAATGAGTACATAACTGCTGGAGGTGAAGTAACTCATGATAAAAAAGAAGTTTATCAAGCTAATATTTTAATGAAGGTGGCTCCTCCATCAATGGATGAAATCAAGTTGATGCAAGAGGGACAAACCTTGATATCAGCGTTACAATTATCAACTCAACCAAAAGTGCATCTAGAAGCGCTAATGAAAAAACACATAACGGCTATTGCCTGGGATTTTATTCAAGGCGATGACGGGGTTTACCCCATTGTTCGATCTATGGGTGAGATTGCTGGAAATACAGCAATTTTAATTGCTGCCGAATTGCTGTGTTCTGGAAAAAATAGTAGACAAGCCATGTTTGGAGGTATTACTGGAATTCAGCCAACTGAAGTAGTAATAATTGGAGCAGGAACCGTTGGAGAATATGCAACAAGGGCTGCTTTAGGTTTAGGTGCTACTGTTAAGGTTTTTGATCAATCGATGTATAAACTCAGACGGTTACAAAATGATATTGGTGTTAGGTTAAATACTTGTACCATGCATCCAGAGTCTTTAGCTGCTGCATTAAAAACCTGCGATGTTGCAATTGGCGCTGTGCGCTCAAATACAGGTAGATCCCCTTGTTTAGTTTCTGAGGATATGGTTTTAAATATGAAACATGGCTCTGTAATAGTTGATGTAAGTATAGATCAAGGAGGTTGCTTCGAAACATCTGAAGTTACTAGTTTGGAGCATCCCATTTGTATTAAACACGATATAATTCATTACGGAGTCCCAAATATTCCAAGTAAGGTTTCCCGAACTGCTAGTAAAACATTAAGCAATATTTTTTCTCCAATTCTTATCAAATTTGGGGAGCAAGGAAGTTTGGCAAACGTATTGCGAAACTTTAAAGGGGTAAGAAATGGTGTTTATTTGTATAAAGGCACTCTTACTAGTGAACATCTTGGCGATTCTTTTGATATTCAACACAAAGATTTAAACCTTTTATTAGGTATGTTTTAAATTATGGCAAGGCGTTTTTTTATTTTTTCCATCGGCCTGCTATTTGGCAGTGTATTAGTATATCAGCTACTTATTAAAGGAACCGATAGAGAATTTTATGGCTCTTGGTTGCCAGAAGGTAGAGTCTTGAAAAAAATTAGAACAGGCCTCGATAAACAGCATTTGAAACTGGATTGTTGGACAAAATGTGCCAGTATTTTTAATTCGGATATTGACTATTTATTGGAAAATGGAGACGTAAATTTTAGCAGAAGTAAAACTCAAGGTTCTGAAAAGTCTTATTTCGTAGATAGCGAATTGGAATCCGAGCAGCTATTGGAAGTGACATTTGGTATGGTGGGTGAACAAATTTCTATTCAGGAAATTACGGTAGATAAAAAAAACACTTTTAAGGCTAAAGACTGCTCTTGTGATTAATCTTAACAATAAGGGTTATACCATTAAATTAGGAAATGATGATGTACTTATTGAGCTGAACCAATTTGTGGGTGATCGTTATGCCGACAATAATGTTTTCATTTTATGCGACTCTAATACGACAGAACATTGCCTACCAAAAATTGATTGGCTTGATTTAGAGCATTTGAAAGATGCCGAGGTTCTTGAAGTTGAACCAGGAGAGGGCTCCAAAAGCATTGAAATTTATTATCAATTGATAGAGTCACTTTTAGAATTAGGTGCTAATCGGAAATCAGTTTTGATAAATTTAGGCGGAGGAATTGTTTCTGATTTAGGAGGTTTTGTGGCCAGTACTTTTAAACGTGGGATAGATTTTATAAATGTTCCAACTACATTATTGGCAATGGTTGATGCAAGCATTGGCGGAAAAAACGGAGTTAATGCTGGAGGAGTAAAAAATCAAATAGGCACTTTTTCAGAGCCGGTAGGAGTTTTTATTTCCTATGTATTCTTAGAAACCTTGCCTAAAAAGGAAATTAATTCTGGTTTTGGTGAAATGATAAAACATCTACTAATATCTGATAAGCAAGCATTAAGTAAATTGGACCAACTTCATTCAATAGTGAAAATAGACGATATAGCGAAATCAGTTGCTATAAAGTTAAGAATTACTCAGGAGGATTTTACAGAATCAGGAGCAAGAAAAGCTCTAAATTACGGGCACACTTTTGGGCATGCGGTTGAAAGTTACTTATTGAGTAAAGGCGTTTCCATAACACATGGAGAAGCTGTTTTAATGGGTATGTTGATGGAGAATCAGTTATCTGTTGAGCTGGGAAGAATGTCTCAATCGGAAAAACAAAGCACAGAAAATTGGGTGTATGCAAAGTTTGATTTGAAATCTTACTTTAAGCAATTAGAAGTAGCTGAAGTAATTAGGTTATTGCAATTTGATAAAAAAAATGAAGGCGATTTGGTTTCGTTTTCACTAGTCGGACCCATTGGAAATTGTGCGATTGATGTGCGACCTGAAAAAACAATTGTTGAATCTGTTTTGTCAATGTTTTGTAATTGATTTGTAATCAGCGTCACACTATGAATTTAAGCGCTGGATTAATTTTGTAACATGATTGGTAAAGGTTCAAAACTGTACAGTATATTCGGAATGAAGTGTCCGAAATGTCAAGAGACGCCGTTGTTTGAGAATAAAAATCCTTACAAATATGATAAGTTTTTTGCCATGCCTAAAACTTGCCCAAAATGTGGTCAACGCTTCGAGCTAGAACCGGCATTTTACTTTGGTGCTATGTACGTTTCTTATGGTGTTTCTGTTGCTTATTTGGTCTCAGTTTATGTTGCAATGTTGGTTTTGTACCCAGCCTTTAACGTGAATGAATACCTGGCAATTGCAATTGGGTCGCTCATACTACTAGGTCCTTACATATTTAAACTATGCAGGGCTATTTATATTAACTTTTTCGTTAGTTATGACCCAAATGCGATTGAGGATTTTAAAAAAGAGGGGGATTAATTAAACCCTTCTCTATCCAAACTTCTGTATTGAATAGCCTCTGCAATATGGTTTGCTTCGATATTTTCTACAGCTTCTAAGTCTGCAATTGTTCGCGCAACTTTTAAAATTCGTGTGTATGATCTTGCGGAGAATCCCAGTTTATCCATAGCTTGTTTTATCAATTGATTTCCACTTTCATCAATTTTGCAAACTTGTTTAATAAGCTTTGGAGTTAACTGTGAGTTGCTATAAATGCCTGGAAAATCTGTAAAACGCTTCGACTGAATTTCCCTAGCTGCAACTACCCGGTTTCTTATTGAAGTTGAAGACTCACCAGCAGGGCGATGCGCTAAATCGTCAAATGGTACAGGGTTTACTTCTACGTGCAAATCAATTCTATCGAGTAAAGGACCAGAAACTTTGCTTAAATAGCGCCTCACAATATGTTCTGCATCTGAATTCGGATCTGAAGGGTCGTAAAAATTACCACTTGGTGATGGGTTCATTGAAGCAATTAGCATAACTGACGCTGGATAGTCTACGGTCATTTTTGCCCTCGAAATAGTTACCGTTCTGTCTTCAAGTGGTTGTCTAAGAACTTCTAGTACTTGTCGCTGAAACTCAGGTAATTCATCTAAGAATAATACGCCATTATGGGCTAAGGAAACTTCTCCAGGTTGAGGGTTGGAGCCTCCTCCTATCAATGCGACATTAGAAATTGTGTGATGCGGTGATCGGTAAGGACGAGTAGTCATTAAGGAAGTAGTGCTTCCTAAAAGACCCGCAACTGAGTGAATTTTTGTGGTCTCTAGCGCTTCTTCAAGTGTTAATGGAGGTAAAATTGTAGGAATACGTTTGGCCAACATAGTTTTTCCAACTCCTGGAGGGCCTATGAGCAGGGCATTATGTCCACCCGCAGCTGCTATTTCTATTGCTCTTTTCGTAGACTCTTGGCCTTTTACATCCTCAAAATCAACATCAAATTCGTCTAATTTTCGTTGAAACTCTTCTCTTGTGTCAACTACCTCTTTAGGAATACCTTCTCCAGTTTCTATAAAATGAATAACCTCTTCGATTGTTGATGCGCCATGAACATCAAGGTTATTTACAATGCCTGCTTCACGCGCATTTTGTTTTGGTAAAATGATTCCTTTAAATCCTTCTTTTCTAGCCTGAATAGCAATAGGTAAAGCACCTTTCATGGGTTGTAGGCCACCATCCAATGATAATTCTCCCATTATTAGATACTTGTCTAGATTAGCTTCAGGTATTTGCTCACTAGCTGCTAAAATCCCCAAAGCCAATGGTAGGTCATAATAACTCCCCTCTTTTCGAATATCGGCAGGAGCCATATTAATCACAATTTTTTTACCTGGCATTTTATATCCGTACTGGTCTAGCGCTGAGGTGATTCGCTGTTGACTTTCCTTTACAGCATTATCGGGCAATCCCACAAGAAAGTATTTTGCTCCGCGGGATACATTTACCTCAATGGTTATGGTTTGAGCGTTGATTCCATAAACTGCGCTTCCGTATGTTTTTACCAACATAATTTATTTAATGATTAGAAACTAAAATACAATTTTCAGTTTTTTAAAGAATCTATTTTTGTCAATCTGACTTAGATTTACGATTAATTATAATGAGCTTTTAAGAAATAAGTTCGTTTGGCATAAAATTTAGTTATACTTATCAAAATTTAGAATTATGAAAAAATTATTTGTTATTGCCGCAGTGTTTATGTTCGGGCTGAATTTGAATGCTCAAGAGAGTGATGATATGGTGGAGGAGCAATTTAGTAGAATAGCCATTTCTCCTACAATAATGAATATTGAACAAATCGATTTGAACGATTTGCAAGGAATTTTTGCTGCAATGAATGTGGTAATTGAAAAGAAAGGAAAACTTGCAGAAACTGGTATGTCACCCTTTATGCTTTATCTAAAATATTCTTTTAAAAAGAATATGACTGTTAATGCTGATCCAGCACAGCAAATAGACGTGTTGCTGGATTTTTATGTAGTTGATATTATTTCAAAAAGTCAGATTTCTAACTTTTCCATGGAAATAAACACTCAGGAGTCAGATGAGATGCCTGCTTTAACAGCAGCATTACTGGTTGTTTCAAAAGAGGATATTGAACTTCAAAAGGCTTTATCAATGGGAAGGCAAGAGATTTTCCAAACGCATGTGGCTCAATGCTTTGAATTTATGAATGCTATTCAAATGAAAAGTCATGAAGGTCAGTATTTACAAACGATAGGAGCTTTGTTGAGTATATCTGAGCTGCAAAGTGAGTGTGATGGAATGAGCAGTGATTTATTGACTGAGGCAATTAATGGTATGAATGCTTTTGAGGCTACCAGAAATATGGAAACTTTAAAATATAGCATCGAGAGTAAGTCGGATGTGTCTGAGGTTAAACAATATGCTGATTTACTTTCAAGAAATGTTCAAGGAAAAGAATCTCTCTTGGAACTTATTGAAGGTTACAGTAATGAGGATGAGTATTTAGCAGTGTTAAAAGAAGCTAGTAAAGCAGAGCCTGTTCAAATAGATCCAACCCAAATGGACATAGAGCAAATTCGGAGTATAGCAAAAGAAATGGTACTAATAGAAGAGGAGGAAAAAGTATCAAATTTGATTATGCTTCAGGAAACTGAGATGTGGTTAAAGGACCTATAGGGTTTAGAAGATTAAAATAGACCTCCTAAGTGCATGATTTCCTGCACCCAGATCAATTTTGAATCCGCTTTCAGGATCTTGTTTTAAGCAATACCTACTATCGAACTCTATGGTACAAAAATTTTCGGTGATACTCACATTTGTGATTTTTGCGCAAGTAGATGAAACTTTAGGCTTGTCCCTTATAGGGATTAACGAGCCATTCATAGTTGCTTGAAACTTAATAAAAGATTTTTCTCTTCTTACAATTTCAATTTTTACAATAGCAAGGTTTTCTTCAATCTGCGTGATCATCGATAAAATATTATCGTGGTAGTTTTGAGGAGCAACCTCAAGAATTGAAAAAAGGGTGTCTTTGGCTTCGAACAACCAGGAAATAGAATTTTTACCTTTCATTTTAGTTCTAATCGGTTCTATTCTAGAGGTTATTCTTGTGTCAAGTTGCTCGAATTGGTTTGCTATTTTTTCAATTTCTTCACTCGAACAATTATACAGAGCGTGGAACTTAAAAAGGTACCCACCTTTTGATAATCGATACTTCTCCCAATAACTATCAAGAAGCAAAGTATCGTGGATGCCATAAATTTTTGCAAATGATATGCCCTTAATTTCAGCCCAATGGTAACGATCTATAAAACGGGAAATTCTAACTTTCTTCAAGCTATCAGATTTTGCTCCTAACCTCTGTGCAATTATGTTTTTCAGCGTTTGCTCAAACTGATTTTTAGCTTTTTGCTTGGAGGTAAATAGGGTTTCAGATTTTACCTGAACTCTAAATAAATTCGTTTTTTCTTCCTTTACCCATTTAGGTTTTCTTCCACTTTTATCAACGACCTTTTCTTTGGAAAATGCTTCGCTTGGGATAAATGATACCGCGAGAATAAAAATGAATAAAAGGGATTTTTGCAGCATGTTTTAGACAATAGCACTATCCGTTGGCATTGCTCGATCTACTTTTTTCACTAAACCTTGAAGTACCTTTCCTGGGCCAACTTCAGTAAATGATGTTGCACCATCTGCCAACATGCATTGCATGGTTTGGGTCCAACGCACAGGAGCAGTAAGCTGAGCCATTAGATTTTCTTTTATTTCATCTGGATTTGATACAGCCGCCGCAGTAACGTTTTGATAAATCGGACAGATTCCGGTTGAAAATTTTGTATTTGCTATTGCTGCTGCAAGTTCAGCTCTCGCCGGTTCCATTAATGGAGAATGAAATGCGCCACCCACGGGCAGTAATAAAGCTCTTCTTGCACCAGCTTCAGTAAGTTTTTCACAAGCGGATTGAACCGCTATTGTAGCTCCGGAAATAACTAATTGGCCCGGGCAATTGTAATTTGCCGCTACAACAACCCCGTCAATCGCGCTGCAAATTTCCTCAACAATATTATCATCTAGACCCAGTATGGCTGCCATTGTTGAAGGTTCAGCTTCACAGGCTTTTTGCATAGCTAATGCTCGTTTTGACACTAGTCTAAGGCCGTCTTCAAATTCAAGTACTTTATTAGCAACTAGTGCTGATAATTCGCCAAGTGAGTGACCAGCAACCATGTCAGGCTTAAATTTATCACCCAAGCTAGCGGCGAGAATTGTAGAATGTAGAAAGATTGCTGGCTGCGTTACTTTGGTTTGTTTTAGTTCCTCATCTGTGCCATTGAACATAATTTCCACTATGTCAAACCCCAGGATTTCATTTGCTTTATCGAATAGAGCCTTTGCATTAGGGTTAGAGTCGTACAAATCTTTTCCCATTCCTATAAACTGCGATCCTTGTCCAGGAAAAACATATGCTTTCATAATATTCAGTGCTAATTTGCAGCAAATATAAAGTTCCGAAAATTTGGAGAGGGAATAGGAGCATAAATTTATCAAAAGCTACCTTTGTTTTTATATTATTGGAGTTATGATAGTTGTTACAGGTGCAGCAGGCTTTATTGGAAGTTGTTTGGTTGAGAAGTTAAATGAAGAAGGTTTTTTTGAATTGATCTTGGTTGATGACTTTTCACGCGAAGAGAAAAAAGCCAATTATGAAAACAAAAAATTCAAGACTTTAGTTGATCGAGGTGATTTTCCTCAATGGTTGATTGAGCAACATAAGCTGGTAGAATTTGTTTTTCACATTGGTGCAAGAACAGATACAACAGAATTTGATGTTTCAATTTTTGACGAGTTGAATTTGAATTATACAAAATCACTTTGGAAAATTTGCAGCGATAATTCTATTCCTTTTGTTTACGCTTCATCTGCGGCGACTTATGGTCTAGGAGAGTTGGGTTACAAAGATGACCATGCTCTACCAATTGATTTAAAGCCTTTAAACCCTTATGGTGAATCAAAAAATGATTTTGACATCTGGGCTTTAAAACAAAAGAAGCACCCTTATTTCTGGGCTGGTTTTAAGTTTTTTAATGTGTATGGGCCAAACGAGTATCATAAAGGAAGAATGGCCTCGGTGATTTGGCATGCATTTAATCAGATTAGGTCAACTGGTGCTATGAAACTATTTCAATCGCATAATTCTAATTTTAAGGATGGAGAGCAGTTACGCGATTTTATATATGTAAAAGATGTAGTAAATGTGCTGTTTTTTATCATGAATAATAGGCAATCTGAAAATTCAGGACTCTATAATTTAGGTACAGGAAAAGCTCGTTCTTTTAATGCTTTGGTTCATTCCACGTTTAGAGCCCTTAATCTTGCACCAGAAATTTCTTATATCCCTACACCAGTTGATATTAGAGATAAATATCAGTATTTCACCGAGGCAGATATGAGTAAGTTAAAGTCAATTGGTTATTCCAATGTGTTTACTTCGTTGGAAAAGGGAGTGGAAGACTATGTTGTGAACTACTTAGTAAAGGGAGGCTACTATTAGTCAAGTTCTTTTCGCAAGAGAGTAAGTTGAGCCCTTACATTGAGCAACCTGTCTTTTAATTCCTGTTGCTCAAGTAGTACATTTCGGTTTTCTTTTAAAGCTTTTTTAGCACCTTCAAGGGTATGTCCTTTATCTTTTACTAAATCGTAAATTATTTTTAGGTAAGAGAGGTCTTTTTGTGTGAAGAGGCGCTTCCCTTTTTTGTTTTTTTTGGGCTTGAGCAAATCAAATTCACTTTCCCAAAAACGAATTAAGGAAGAGTTTACATCAAAGATTTTAGCAACCTCTCCAATGCTATAATACAGTTTTGTTATTTCTTTTTCGCGATATGGCAAAATGAATACTTAATTTTTTCGTTCTGCTAAAGTAAGTAAAAGTACTGTTAGTCAAACGATTGTATTGGTTGCTCGGATAAATCAATTATTTGCTGAAATTGTTCAGGAGAAAGATCCTGGTAATAATAATTTACGGGATCTATTTTTACTCCACTTTTAACCACTTCATAGTGTAAGTGGGGAGCAGTGCTGCTACCCGTATTCCCAACAAATCCAAGGATATCACCTCGGTTTACTTTTTGGCCTACCCGAACGTTAATCCTGCTCATATGGGCATAAATAGTATTGTAACCATACCCGTGATCAACAATAACGTGAAACCCGAAACCAAATCTCTTTTTTTCGACACTCAATACAGTTCCATTACCAGTAACAAAAATCTCTGTGCCTGTTGGAGCAGTGAAGTCTTGTCCCTCATGCATTTTTCGAATCTTTAAAATTGGATGCATGCGTATGCCAAAACCTGAACTAATTCGTTTTAAATCTTCACTTTTCAGCGGCATGATGGAGGGGATACTCGCAAGCATTTGCTCTTTTTTACTTGCCATATCCATTACTTCATCAAAGGATTTAGATTGTATATAAATCTGTTTGGTCAGTTTATCCATTTTTTTGGCGGTCTCAATTAATATATCCGAATTGTTATAACCTTCTAAAAGTGCGTAGCGATTTACACCTCCAATACCAGATTTTCGGAGATTATCAGCAATTGGGTCAGCCTCCAGAATTACTCGGTAAATGTTATCATCACGCTCCTGAATATTTGCTAAAACTTTTGAAAGATTTCCAAGTTTTTTATTAAGCAACTCATATTCATGGACAAGCTTTTCATTTTCTCTTTTAAGCTGACGTTCTTCGGGTGTATCAAAAAAGAAAAATGTAACAACAAGAAACAAAGTAGCAAAGACAACACCACTTAAGGTATAGGTTACCAACCTAAATAAACGATCTTTTGCTGTGAGCTCAATTTGCTCATAACTTAGCGTTTTAGTGTTGTATTTGTATTTTTTAGTTGCCATTTATATTAAGTCGAGCTTAACATTTTCAGTACACAAAGTTACTGAATAAACCTAAATTTGCGCAAAATGAATGAATGACGTATAGCTCTCAGTATTAATGGGCGTTTAGAGCATTTTTGTTAAGAGAAAAAACAGAAAACATGAATTGGGAAGTAAATAAGATAAGGGAAGAATTTTTGGAGTTTTTTAAATCAAAAGGACACCTTGTTGAAGCATCAGCTCCTATGGTCGTGAAAAATGACCCTACGCTAATGTTTACCAATGCTGGAATGAATCAGTTTAAGGATATTTTTCTAGGAAATAGAGTTCCTGATGTTAAACGTATTTCTAATTCTCAGAAATGTCTCAGGGTATCAGGAAAACATAACGACCTTGAAGAAGTAGGCGTGGATACTTACCACCATACCATGTTTGAGATGCTGGGCAATTGGTCTTTCGGTGATTACTTTAAAGAAGAAGCCATTGGTTGGGCATGGGAACTACTTATTGATGTATACAAACTTGATGAAAGTAGGCTGTATGTTACAGTTTTTGAAGGAGATCAAGACGATAATACGGAGGCTGATATCGAGGCAGAAAACTTATGGTCAAAGCTGATAAGTAAAGAAAGGATATTAAGATGTGATAAGAAAGATAATTTTTGGGAAATGGGTGAAATGGGTCCCTGTGGGCCTTGCTCGGAAATTCACATAGATTTAAGACCTGCTTCAGAAAGAGAGACAATTGATGGAAAAAGCCTGGTAAATAAGGATCACCCTTTAGTTATTGAAATTTGGAACTTAGTTTTTATCCAATTTAACAGAGACTCAAAAGGAAAGCTAAGCAACCTGCCAAACAAGCATGTGGATACGGGTATGGGGCTTGAAAGATTAGCTATGGCGCTTCAAAAAAAAGAGTCAAATTACGATACGGATGTTTTTAGCCCGCTTATTTCTAAACTGGAACAGTTATCAAATCTACAATTTGAATCTTCCGATAGTAAAGTAGATGTTGCTTTTAGAGTCATTGCAGATCACATAAGAGCGGTATCATTTTCTATTGCAGACGGACAATTACCTTCAAATACTGGAGCTGGATATGTAATTAGAAGGATATTGCGCAGAGCAATTCGATATGGATATAGTTTTTTGGATTTCGATCAACCTTTTATAAACAAACTTGTGCCTGTTCTTATAGAGCAGCTGGGGGGGCATTTTTCAGAACTTAAAGCACAGGAAAAGCTTATCTCATCAGTTGTAAAGGAAGAAGAAGAATCGTTTCTAAGAACATTAGCGAAAGGAATTGTTAAGTTGGAAAAGACGCTAGCTTCCAATAGCAAAATAGAAGGAAAGCAAGCATTTGAATTGTACGACACTTTTGGTTTTCCCATTGACTTGACTCAACTTATTGCAATGGAGCATAACGCTCCAGTGGATATGGAAGGGTTTGCAAAAGAATTAGAGCTTCAAAAGAATAGATCGAGGAATTCAAATGTTGTAACGACGGACGATTGGGTGGTAAATCTTAATAACGTTTCACAAAACTTTACGGGATATGATGAGTTAATAACCACGGCTAATATTGTTAAGTATAGAGAAGTTGAAACCAAAGGAAAAAAGTATTATCAGATTGCTTTAGATAATACTCCATTTTATCCGCAAGGTGGAGGACAAGTCGGCGATTCTGGAGTTTTAAAACAAGATTCAGTTATTGTTAAGGTAATCGATACAAAAAAGGAAAATGATTTAATAGTTGTCACTGCAAAAGAGTTCGGGCTAGACGTGAACTTAAGTTTAACAGCTGAAGTCGATGTGACACGTCGAAAATTAGCTCAGGCAAATCACAGCGCAACACATTTGTTGCATTTGGAGTTAAGGAACATTTTAGGAACGCATGTAGAACAAAAGGGTTCGTTTGTTTCGGCTGACTATTTGCGGTTTGACTTTTCTCATTTTCAAAAAGTATCTCAAGAACAATTGAAGGAGATAGAAGGTAAAGTGAATGGGTTGATTTTTCAAAATCTTCAGCTGGATGAGAATAGGAGTGCAAGCATGGAAGATGCTACTAAAGCTGGAGCTATGATGCTATTTGGTGAAAAATACGGAGACAAAGTGCGAATGATTTGTTTTGGTGACTCTGTAGAATTGTGCGGTGGTACGCACGTTACACAAACCAGTGAAATTAGGTTATTTAAAATTATTGGTGAATCATCTGTTGCAGCTGGTATTCGAAGAATTGAGGCCATAACATCAAGTAAAGCATTGGAGTTTTTAAATGATGAAGAGGAGGATTTGAATAACGTTAAGTTGAAACTCCAAAACTCGAAACAACCAATTAAAGCATTGGAAGATTTGATAGAAAGCAATGCTATGCTGATTGAGCAAATGTTAGCGGTGGAAAAAGAAAATGCTAAGGAATTGAAGTCCTATATTCTTGCCCATAAGGAAACAAATGATTCAAATATTGACTTCTACTTTGGGAGTACTAAGCTAGCCGCTAAAAGTGTAAAGGATATTCTCTTTGAATTAAAAGCTGACAATAAGGATTTAGTTGTTGGAATAGCTTCCATTGCTAGTGACAAGGTCACAATTAGTCTAATGGTAGGTGATGCACTGGTGGCGTCAAAATCATTGAATGCTGGAGCGGGAATAAAATTAATTTCTAAAGCTATAAATGGTGGAGGAGGAGGTCAACCCTTTTTCGCTACCGCTGGTGGTAAGAATGTTAATGGCGTAGCTGAAGCATTTGAATCTTTAAAGAATTGGTTGGTTCAGTAGTCCTCATATTGTATTTGCGTCTGGCTGCTTATAGAGATCATATACCAGATTATTGCATTTGTTCAATGAAGTCTATCAAGTCACTGCTTAGAGGTTAATTCGATCTCTTAGATGGCACTAAAAGGACGTTTTTTCTTTTTTGTAGACTACTTCTGCAACTGCATTAATGAACATAAGACTGCAACGTTAGATTCAATTGTTTGCTGTGGAATGTCGAGGCATATCTACAAGCGATAAGATTTAACTGGTTTAGAAATTGAGCATAAAAAAAGGGGTGAAAATTCACCCCTTTTTTACATTCAATATTTAGTCTGCTTATTTTACAATAAACTTATCTTGATATGATTCACCATCAACTTCTACTGCAATAGTGTAAAAGCCAGGAGCTACATTAACAAGATTAACTTCTTTGTTATTGTTTCCAGTTAATACTCCATAAGCTTCATTGAAAACAGTTCTGCCATTTATATCGACTATAGAGACAGATACATCGTTTCCATTTAAGCCTTTAAAGTCAAGGTTAAATTTACCGTTGTTTGGATTTGGATACAACGTTAATGCCGCTCCAGATTCATTCTCAAGAATATTTAAAGTACTAATAGAAACCTCAAACGTGGTATCTTTTGATCTACACTGATTACTGTTTGTATACTTTACTGTGTAAATTCCATCCTTAGCGTAAATATGCTTAGGAAGTCTAAAGTTAGACGAATCACCATCACCAAAATCCCAACTGTGGTTGCTACCCGGTGAATTGTTGCTAATAACCTTAAATAGTAAACCATTTGTGGTATCAGCTATATCAATTACTGGTCGTCCAAGAATTTTCATAAGAATACTATCTTGAGAAATACAACCTTTATGGTCAACAGTTACTTTCACGTAAGCTCTTGGTGAAGGAAGCTCAAAGTCAGAAATAGCTGCACCTGGATCTCTATTGGTGGCACCACCAGAATAACCGGTCCATGTAAAGGTAGCGCCAATTGTTCCATCAACGTTACTTAAAACAACTTGAGAAGCACCCTCACAAACTATAATACTATCCCTGCCAAAATCAGCAGCTGGAGAATACGTTACATTAAACGTATCTGCAGAAACACAACCCCAGTTGTCAGTAGCAGTTACTGAATAAGTCGATTGCTGTGTAATAGCAACAAGAGCAGTTGAATCGTTAGAACTCCAAGCATAGTTTGTTCCACCTACGATAGTAGTGTTAACATTTAATGTAGTTCCAAAGCACATATTAGTGTCATTTGGTAATGATACTGCATCAGGAGTAATAATCTCAATAGTATCTACAACAACTCCACAAGCATTAAAGAAAGTTACAGAGTACTCACCCGGTGTGTTAATACTAACCCATTGATTCGTATCAATATCAGCACCCGTGGCTAAAGATTTCCAAATTGCGGTTTCACCAAAGTTACCTCTACCTGCAGTTAATCGGGTAGAATCTCCTGGACACAAACCATAATCAGCTGCTAATTTAACATCTGAAATAGGTGTAAACTCATCCGCTCCAATACTTGGAGTAGTTGTAGAGCGTGGATCACCATCATAATCGTCTGTAATTCCTGGAAGAACGGTACCTGCTTTAGAAAGCGCATTGTTACAAACGTGCAGGTCATTTCCTTTAGTATTGTAAAAGAATGGATTCAATTGTCTTGAGTTCATATCTAATGAAGTAGCGTTTTGATATGCAGTAAGCGTAGCAAAGTTTCCTCCACCTGTTCCGCCAATTGAAACTATATCATTGCCCCGTGCATAAAAGTTGTTATAATCAGATTTTGTTACAGCACCAAATGAAGCTTGGTTAACAGCAACACCTGCAACCTCAATAACAATAACATTATTCCATAATGCGTTTCCAGTACCTTGTTCGTAGAAAACACCTTCGTTAGCTCCACCATTACCATTAATAGCAATATTGTTATTCGCTACTTGCGTAAAATTAGAGTTAGAAATTGTAATTCCTCTGTACTCAAGGCTACTCCAAGGTTGTCCAATGTTTAGGAAGTTATTGTAAATCCAGTTTGTACCAGATCCTTTGTTATAATCTTCAACATAAACTCCATAACGAGGCCATTGACTGTTAGAGGACTTCACTATGTTGTTGTCAATGATTAAATCACCTGAACACTTAAACACGAATATTCCCATACCAATTAAATCAATTGATGCAGTATTAGAAATATTAGGTGCTAGAGAAGCAATAGAGTTGTCTGAAATATGAATATTACTAGCCGATTCAAAGTGAATACTTGACAAGTAGCTACCCGTAAAGTCACAATCTTCAACTGTATGAGATGATCCTCCCTTAATATATATACCATCAGTTCCTGCAATAAATTCAGATGAAGTGATAGAGATGTTATCTCCTGTTCCGTCTCCTAGGATAAGTGTATTATCTCTGTTCGTATTGGCATAATCAGATCTAAAGCTACAATTATCAATGTAAATATGCTCACTTCCACCATCCAATAACAAATTATGAGAGTGGTCGGTAGTAAAACCATTTTGACTATAGAAGTCAATATTTTCTATATATAAATACGACATATCTGTAAGGTGCATAATGTAGTTATTGTCTACATCACAGGAATCAAAACTTAGTTTTGCTCTAGCACCATTAGATGCTTTTCCTCTTAAGATAATCGGAGTGGTAGGACTGGTTCCCGCTAAATTAGGGAAATCATACTGTCCAATATATCCATTATGGCTTGAATCTAATTCAATAATTAGAGTGTCACAAATACCGCCAACTGCAGCAAAAGAATCTAGGGCTAAATTAAGATTAGAAAAATCATTAGCACCATTAGCAGTATCTCCCACAGTCCAAAGTTTTTTGGTAATAGTTGGTGTAATTACAAACATTACCGTATCATCAATATTCATAGAGTCTGATACTCCATTAGGCATAGAAGACCATAAGGTAAGCGTATCTCCTGTTTTAAAACCTGGAGCATGTGTATAAATGCTGAACTGCGTACATTTCCCAGGCATCAAACTATCTTTTTGCCATGTATTTGGGATATTAATGGCTGGTAATGGATTTCCAGTAGCATCTGTAGTATTAAAAACACCACCAACAAGCATACTATCAACTCTTCCTATACCATCATTACAAACCTCAACAGTTACATTTTGCACCAAAGTACCCGGGCAAATAGGATTACGAGGAGAAACCAAATCACCTATTGTAGTAGATGAGTTCGGCGGAAACAATACCATAAAATCAACTGAACTACCACCAGTAGTTGTGATACATGGGTTAGTAGAACTCGAAGTGTAAACATTCACTCTCATTCTTTTAGGCCCTGCTGGAACTATCCTTGAAATAGGAGGCATAAGGACATTGAATTGTGCCGTTACATTGGCACTATTCCAAGAAACACGGGGTCCGTTATAAATTAATTCGTTAAAATCAAAAACGTTGTTACTATTCATATCTATCCAAACCTTCGGGTAATATGATGTACCAACACGATCGTAGCGCGCAGTAAGATTAAACTGTACCGTCTGAGCAGGCTTTACCAACATTTGTGCAGTAGCTGTTAAGTCTGAGTACTTTAAGAAAAGCCCACTTAAATTAACGTTATTGATTGCACCAGAAGTTTGCAACTGATCCATCGATGTCCAATTAGATTGAGTTGCACGCGGCGTACAATATTGCGCGAACGATTCCGACCCTGTAACTATGATCAGTGCCAAAATCGAAGTGTATGTAATTAATTTTTTCATAATTATTTTTTTAATTTTTAGTACTGAAATTAGTGTAAAGTGATTTTACCGTTATATAATGTATTGCTTGCGCTGTTTATTGTTAATTGATAAACACCCGACGCTAAATTATATTCACCTAGATTTAAATTAAATTGCTGCAAAGAGCTTTTGTCTTTCTCCAACACAACACGTCCATTTAAATCTACAATTTTCACATTAACCTCACTAAGATCAACATCTGAAGGTAATTCAATATTCAATAATCCACTTGTAGGATTAGGATAAACACTCACATTAGAGTAGGTAACAATTTCATTCGTTCCTACTGTAATCACTTCAATTTCTTTGTTTATAGTAGCTACACCACAATTTTCTGAAGTTACTGTCAGTGTTACTGTAAACACTCCGTTTGTGTCATAAATATTTACTGTTTTCCAAATCAAACCAGAATCAACTTTACCATCACCAAATGACCAGTAGTAATTAATTCCTGATTTATCATCAGCAGTGAATTCCCAGTTAGATTGCGAGAACTGACTTTGAACGAAAGTTGCAAAAGGCACAGCGTCAACTTGAACCTTTGTTGTATCGCTAGAGATACAGTTCAGAGGATCCGTAAATTGTACCCAATAAGTAGAGGTGCTGTCTACAAACTGACGGCTAGAAGAGGAACCATTGCTCCATACATAAGTACCAGCACCAGTTCCTGGATTTAAATCTACCGTATTGCCTTCGCAAATAATAGTATCGTTAGTAAGATCAACAGCATTCGATAGGGTTACCTCTATAGTATCCGTAGAGAAGCAGCCATCACTATCATTCACAGCAACGAAATACTGTCCTCTTTTGTCAATTTTAATTCCTGAAACAGTCGCCCCGTTATTCCAAACGTAGGTGCCGTTAGTGATATCTACAGATACATTTAAGGACTCACCAGCACATAAATTTGTGTCATTTGGAAGCTCAACCTCTTTGTTTGTACTAACCATGAAACTATCTACTGCGTTTCCACAAGAACCAAATAATTCTACATAATAATTACCAGACTGAGTAAACCACATAGAGTTTGTTGTATCTGTACTATTCCAAAGTACTATATCCGCTGCAGAAACTTCAGCTGAGATAATTACTGTATCGCCAACACAAATGTTATAGGCATCACCAACAGAAAACTTAGCAGGTGCAGAGTACTCAAAAGCTCCTGGATCAGGAGTGTTAGCAGATCTGTTAACACCAGATACATCATCAGTTTGAGCCAAAACAGAACCAATATTATCAATCTGTGCATTACAAGTTTTTAATGTACTGTCTACAAACATAGGATCAGTAGAGATTCCGTTTGTTTCAAAACCATAATTGTTTTGCCAATTCGATAAATCAGGAATAGTTATACTTCCAAATTTTCCAAGATCGGTAGAAGCGTACAATACGTTGTTGTCCATTGCGCTAATAGAGGAGGTGCCTTGAACTTCAAAAGCAAATCCGTCACCGTAGTTGGCAACAATATTGTTGTGCACTACATTTGCTCCACTGTTTCCTACGTATATTCCTGAAGCAGTTGTGCTTCGCCCTAGTAAGTTAATAGCATTGTGTGCAATTTCGTAAAACTTCACATTGTCAAGGCGTATTCCAGAGTAAGACGTCGTTAAATTAGAGTCACCCATAATTAAACGGTTGTTATATACCTGAACTTTATTCGTAGGAGTGCCGCTTGAGTTTAATACTCTAATACCAAATCTCATTGAACGCTCAGTAGTAATGTTCGAGTTGTTATTAATTTCAACCGAACCTGACGCATTATCTACAAAAAGGAAAGTACCGTTAGTTGAAGGACTTCTAGTTATGTTAGAATTTGTGTTGCCCGTAAGTTCCAATCCATTAGTGTTAGTAACAAACACACTTCCGTTGAAGTGATTGTTAAACGAACAATTTGTGATCGATATATCTTCGTTAGGACTTATAGATAAACCTGGTTCGAATCGAATAGCTTCGTTTCCACCATCAAAATGACAATTATCAAAGCTAATTTTTTCTAATCCATTAAAGCCATCTTGTCTTACCAAGTTTGAATTTGAACTAGAACCAGTGTACCTGGCATTGAAATTACAGTTATTAAATGCAATGTTTTTTGATTCTTCAAAAAAGACTAAGCTGGAGTAACTACTACCACTTAGGTCTTCAATGGTGATATCATTAAATGTAATGTTTTGAGTACCCGTAAAGCTCAACACATGATTCTGAGCAGACGAGGTGCTTGACCAATTTATTGAAGCCGAATCCGCATCACCAGCCATGGAATTGAATGTTATTTCAGCATTATTCGTGATTCCAGGAATAACATCGAATCTTCCTTCGGCATAATGAACTCTAGAGGTAAGGTTAAATACTACATTACCACAAACACCAATTTCTCTAATATCACGAATTACTTTGTATAATGAATCGTAATCAGAGGCAGTATCTCCCACGGAATAAGTTCCAACTAATCCCGGTCTTGGAACTCTCATAAGTGTATCATCAGCTTGGAAGTCATCTAAAGTATCGCCGTTTACAAGACTTAGCCATACTTTAAGCGTATCTCCGTATTTGTATTTTAACGCTCCTAAATTAACTTGGTCTGTAGAAGCAGTTCCGCCAGCACTTATATTGCCTTTCCATAGATATGGGGTTTGCATGGTATCGTTTAAAGACCATTGAATAGTTGCACTGTCAATAGCAGTTCTACTGTTACTTAAAAGTTCGATAATTACAGAATCTCCAATTACACAAGAAGGCACAAAAGGATCTAAAATTTCATTGATTGCTAAGTTTTCTTGGTACAATACAGAAAAGTTATAATCCTCCGCTTCACCCGAGGTATGAGTTTCACAGGGATTAAAGGGTGCCGAACGGTTCCAGCTGGATTGAAAGCGAATTCTATAAGTACCCCCAGCAGTAGGCGTACCTTGAAAGGTAGCAGGCACGGCAAATGTACCATTGTGCGGTGATCTGTTTCGTGCATTTGCAACGCGTTCTCCGCTATCAAAAACGTTATTCTTATTCCAGTCAATCCAAATAGAAAGACCACTAGTTGTTTGATTAGAACCACCTGTTGTTACTTTGTACCCAACTGTGGTACCAGGAATACAAGTGTAACTGTGAACATTGGCAATTGTGTAATCGGTATATCCTCTATTTCCACCTGCCCATTGTGTTGAATTGCTTAGCAAGTTAGTTGTACCATTAGTTAGTGCAACTTGATCAATTGCATCCCATTCATAACTATAGTTCGGTGAGCAATACTGTGATGAACCTACCACCCAAGAAGAAAGTAGGATTGTAAGTAAACTTAATTTTGTGTAAACGTTTTTCATATACTGTTATTTACCTGTTTAAACTTAAATATCTATTTGAATTTCCAAATATAGAAATATTAACAAGCCAACAAAAAAAAAATTCAAAAGACTCGTTCATTTGTTGAAGTTAGCCCTTTATAAAGGTTAGCGCTGGTTTGAGGGGCTGCTAATATTTTAAAATTTTATTTTTTTCGTCATTCAACCCAACGATTATGAACGATTCATCGTCGTTTATTTTCACATCCGCCATATCCTTAACATCTCCTTTAAGGAATACGCCACTTTTTTTATAGGGTTGGAAGGAAAATTGCCCTTTTCCATTTCCTAATGCTAGGAAACCAATGGATGCATCGTTTCTAGGTGTCTCAACTTCAGCGGTATATAAATTTCCTGCTCCTAGAATATCAAGATTTCCATCTTTATTAAAATCTTTTATAATCATGCTTTGAACACAACTAAACTGAAGTTCGTTGGGCAGTTTGGAGATTTTGAATTTACCGTTTCCTAAATTCTCAATGTAACTGTTTGCAAATGTTGTTGCTTTATAATTTAAAGCATCGCTTAATTGACTGCCATAAATATCCTCGATAGTTGCAGATGCAAAGTCATTGAAGGTAGGGAATTTTTCCTTTATAAAAGGCATTTGTTGCGAGGAGCAGGTCCTTCCTCTCACAGGAAAACAAGCACCATGATCGTAATAACCTAACACAATATCTAAAGATCCTGAATTATCAAAATCATGACACCAAATTTGAAACGGCTCATCTTTTGACGCCTTATACTTATAGTTCAGACCTAAATTCCCTACAACGATATCTTCATCTCCATCTCCATCAAAATCGGCGGTTTCTATACTATACCACCAACCTGTATTTCCATATAAGTTAGCGGCGCTCTCCACCTTACTTAATTTGCCGTTTTCGTTTTTCAACAATAACAAAGGCATCCATTCACCAACAACCATAAGATCCAGGTCCTTATCTCCATCATAATCGAACCATTTAGCATCTGTAACTAGTCCGGGGTTCATTAAGTCTGGAGCTAATTCTTTTGTTTTATCTTCAAAGACACCATTGTTATTTATAAGCAGGTAGCTTCTGGGAGCAAATGGGTATTTTGCGGGGGTAAGTCGTCCACCGACAAAAAGATCAAGATCGCCATCACCGTCAAAATCTGCAGAAGTTACTTCTTTGCCACTTACCGCAAAATCAGGCAAACTCCTATAGTCATTAGTAAAGTTTCCCTTACCATCGTTTTTATACAATCTATGTTTATAGGAGTTAGTTTGGTCTTCAAATTCATTGCCACCACTAGCAACGTATAAGTCCATAAAGCCATCATTATTGTAGTCGAAAAAGTGAGCTCCTACATCTTCTTTATTCTTATCGGTTGTAAACGCTGTTACATTTTTCTTTTTGAAAACCCCCGGAGATGTTTGAAGGTAAAGAACTGAAGGTTGCTTATAGGCATTGCAAAAGAAAACATCCTGCAGGCCATCATTATTGACATCGGCAACTGCTAGTTCTGGACCATGTTGACTATTTCGGTGAGGAAGTAGTATTTCCTTTTCAAAATCGTCATGATCATTTTCAGCATGTAAGAATTCAATTGCCTGTTTTTCTTGAAGTGTAAATAGTTTTTTCTCCTCCTTGACTTTTGGAGCAGTACTTTTAGAATTGATATTTATAGAAATTGTTTGATTGGGTTTCACATTTTCAACCACAGAGTATTTTCCATTTGTCCAAAACACTTCAACACGATCAATGTTTGTTGCTTGACCCAATCCAAAGTGGATTACAGTTTCAACCGATGAAATATAACCACGAGTAGGATTAAAGAATTGAGTCTGAGATTTCCCATTTACCGTAATAACAACTTTAGACTGCTCCAGTGGAGTTTTATTTCCCTCTAAATTTACTCTTAAAAAGTTGTTTCCTAATTTCTCTATGGCGTTGTTTTTATATACAAAGGCTTCCGATTCTAAATTATTTGTAATTAATTCTAAGTCTCCATCATTATCTAAATCCGCAAATGCAGCTCCCATCGAGAAGCTTTTTTCACCGAGGTTCCACTCGAATGTCTTTTTAGAAAAGGTAAGGTCACCATTATTTTTGTACATGTAATTACTCAATGGAGTAGACGGAGTGCCATCAAATACGCTTCTTCTTTCTTCTTTAGTTAGATTATGTCGTTTTCCATAAAGCTTGTTGGCAGAGTTGTTATAGTCGTTGTCTCTGTCATCAAGTCTATACCCGTTTGAAATAAAAATATCTTTTTCACCGTCATTATCAAAGTCAGCCATCAATGGAGCCCAACTCCAGTCGGTTGAACTTATACCAGCTAGTTGAGCAATGTCGCTAAATGTTCCATTTCCATTATTGAGCTGCAATGTATTGTACATGTATTGCAGTGGGAATCCAAAACGAACTAATTCGTAAAATTTTTCTGGAGCCATTGCTCCCATTTGAGTTTTAATTCTAACGTGATCTTCTGCGGACATGTCTAAAGCGATTACATCTATAAAACCATCATTGTTTAGGTCAGCAACATCATTGCCCATACTATAGAGTGCAATGTGTGTGGTTCGTTCCTTGGTCTCATTTTTAAAAGTACCATCTTGTTGATTTATATACATTCTATCTGGAGAGTCATAATCGTTAGATATGTACAAATCTGGATAATTGTCATTATTAAAATCGCCAACAGAAATCCCCAAGCCATATCCACCGGCAATCTCTGGGTCAAATCCAGCATTTGGTGTCACATCGGTAAACTTACCGTTCTCATTATTATACAACCGGTCTTCGGTGACTTGCCTTTTTTTGTATTTGTCAATATTTAAATCATCGGCTGTACTCCATGTATTTGAATGATTCATTACAAACAAGTCTAAATCGCCATCCAAATCATAATCAAAAAATGCAGATTGGGTAGTAAATCCAGTATCTGCTATGCCATACTGCTCGGCGGCTTCAGTAAACGTGAGGTCGCCATTGTTAATTAATAAACTGTTTTTTCTTTGTTCAGCTGGGTTGAATCCTCCTCTACTAAGATAAATGTCTTGAAATCCATCACTATTTATGTCAACTATGGTTACCCCACTTACCCAAGAACCAAGTTGGCCAACATTGGCCTTGTCTGTGATATCTTCAAACTTAAGTTCACCTAGGTTTAGGTACAATTTGTTGCTGACTTCATTTCCTGCAAAAAACACATCAGATAATCCATCGTTATCAAAATCAGCAATTCCAACTCCGCCGCCATTAAACTGATATTGAAAATCATAGAAAACTAATTCTTGATCAGGACTTATCGTGTTATTGAACGAAATTCCCGTTTGAGCGGCAACCAATTTCTCAAACATTTTTAAGGTGTTATTTACCTTTTTCTCAGCAAGCTTAGCGGGTTCTTTTTTCTCCGATCCGCAACCAATAACAATTAGAAATATTGAGAGAATTGCGAAAACTTTGTTTAAACCCATTTGATTTATTTTAGGCATATTTCTGTACATCTTCTTTTTCAATTTTAGAACCCGATAAAATTACGAGTCTTTCTATTACATTTTTTAATTCTCTTATGTTTCCGGTCCAATCTTTAGCGGTTAACTCTTTTATAGCCGAATTAGAAATCTCTTTTTGAGCAACCCCCATTTCAGTACAAGCAATATTCAAAAAGAAATTTGCAAGTTCAGGAATATCACTTTTTCGTTCGTTCAAGGACGGGTTTTCGATTAAAATTACACTTAATCTGTGATAAAGGTCTTCTCTGAATCGGCTTTCTTTTATTTCTTCTTTTAGATTTTTGTTAGTAGCGGCTAGTACGCGAACGTTTACTTTAATTTCTTTTTCACCACCAACTCTAGTTATTTTATTTTCTTGCAGCGCTCTTAGCACTTTGGCTTGAGCACTTGCGCTCATATCGCCAATTTCATCCAAGAAAATTGTTCCACCTTCAGCTTGTTCAAATTTTCCTTTCTTGGTTTTTATGGCAGAGGTAAAGGCGCCTTTTTCATGGCCAAATAATTCACTTTCGATTAATTCACTTGGAATGGCCGCACAGTTCACTTCTATAAATGGATTTTTAGCCCTATTACTTTGATTGTGCAGTGCATTTGCAATTAATTCTTTTCCAGAACCATTGGGTCCCGTAATTAAAACCCGTGCATCGGTGGGAGCAACTTTGGCAATAATTTCGTGGATTCCATTTATAGCCTCAGAAGAGCCTATGATTTTGGAATTTGAGTACCGTTTGATTTTCTTTTTTAGGGTTTTTGTTTCGGTCACCAAGTTGCCTTTATCCAAGCCGTTTCTCACAATAACTAAAAGGCGATTCAGGTCAAGTGGTTTTGCCAAATAGTCGTATGCACCTTTTTTAATGCAATCAACAGCCGTCTCAATGTCTCCATGTCCAGATATCATAATGATATTTAGCTCAGGTTTAGATTCGAGCGCCATTTCTAAGAGCTCGCTTCCATCCATTTTTGGCATTTTTATATCGCAAAGCACCAAATCAAAATCATCAGAGCGAATACTCGATAATCCTTCCATTCCATTTTCTGCTTCGGCAATGGAATGGCCCTCATATTCTAACACATCTCTGAGCGAGTTGCGAATACTTTTTTCATCGTCTATAACTAAAATACTTGCCATTTATTTGTGCACTATCCATTTCCAAAGTTCCGAGTACGAAACTTTTTTACCATACATAAGAATTCCTGTTCTGTAAATTTTTGCCGCCAACCATACCGTAAAGATAAAACCAACAACAAGGGCCACCATCGAAAGAATTAGTTCCCAAAGTGGAATACCGCCTTCGCCAATGCCTATGGCAACTCTAACCAGCATTGCAATTGGCGAAGTAAAAGGGATTATTGACAACCAGAAAGCAAGCTGACCCTCTGGGTTTTCTACAATTGCAGCAGAAAGAACATAAGCTAGAGTTAGCGGTAGCGTAACTGGAAGCATAAATTGTTGTGTATCGGTTTCATTGTCCACTGCCGAACCTACTGCTGCAAACAAGGCACTATACAATAAGTACCCTCCCAAGAAGTAGAAAATAAATAAGCCTATCATCAAAGGCCAATTTGTTCGATTAATAATGTTGTTAGGGTCCAGCAAATCAAATTTCTTTTGAGTAACATTCTCCATTTGAATTTCCTTGGCAATATCTGGGGTTACTTGAGTTTGTGCAGCAATTGCAGCCGGGTCATAGTAATCCTTAAAAACAGTTGATTGAACTGCCGCAAGAATACCCATGGTTAATACTATCCAGAGGGTAAATTGGGTTAGGGAAACTAGAGCAACTCCAATTATTTTACCCAACATCAATTGGAAGGGCTTAACCGATGTTATAATTACTTCAACGATTCGGTTTGATTTTTCCTCGATTACGCCGCGCATTACTTGCACGCCGTATAGGAAAATGAAAATATAGATCATCGCGCCAAAGAAAAAGCCAACGTAAGAAGCAGCCTTATCGAGTTTTTCTTCTTCACCGTTTTTTGTGAATTTAATGGAGTTAAGAACAAAGTTTGTTTTTACATCATAGAATTCTTCGCGCGATATATTGTATTGTTTGAGTTTTAGTTCCTCTACTACACTTTCTACCTTATCTTCAATTACCCGAATTACGGAGCTACTAGGCTGTTTTTTATAATACAGCTTAGACACATTACTGTTTTCAATATTTCTAGGAATGTAAAGTACACAAGTGTAATCTGAGTTGAATAGCAAGTCTTTTGCTTGACCTAAATTCATTCCAGTACCATAGTTAAACTCTATGTTCTTGGTGTCTTGTAAATTATTGAATGCAGGAGCTTTTTCATCAATGATTAAAACCTTATGCTGAATATTTTCTTTTACACTCAAATAAATTACCAGCGATAAACCCGCAGCAAGCAATAGTGGGCCAAGAAAAGTAATAAGCAAGAATGATTTTTTCTTTACTCGAACTAAGTATTCTCGCTGTATTATTAGCCAAGTCTTATTCATCGCTTCCTTGGTTTATTTCGTTAACTCTATCAATAAAAACATCATTCATAGAAGGAATTACTTTTTCCAGTCCCAAAACATCTACATGAGGAATTACTGCTTTTAACAGGTCATTGGGTGTTTTTTTATTCGCTATTTTTATGGTCGAACTGTGCAAATTGTTTCTGATTGTTTTTGTTTCTTTTAATTCCGCATCTATCCACAGTGCTTTTGCAAAAGCCATGTGATCTCCCTGATAAGTCACTCTAAATTCATTTCCACTTCGAGCTTCTTTAACTTCATCAATAGATCCTTCTAAAATCTTTTTTGAATTGTAAATGAGGGCAATGTCATCGCAAATTTCTTCGACTGAAGCCATGTTGTGCGTTGAAAGGATAACAGTAGTTCCTTCCTCTCTAAGTTTTAGAATTTCATCTCGTATTAGGGTTGCATTAATGGGGTCAAATCCAGAAAAAGGTTCATCTAAAATGAGTAGTTGCGGCCGATGCATAACGGTAACAATAAACTGCACTTTTTGCTGCATACCTTTAGAGAGCTCATCTATTTGTTTGTTCCACCAACCTGTAATCTCAAACTTTTCAAACCATTCCTTTAGGCTTGCCATAGCTTCAGACTTTGACATACCTTTAAGTTGGGCTAAATAAAGTGCCTGTTCACCAACTTTCATTTTCTTATACAATCCGCGCTCTTCAGGCAAATAACCAATAGATTTTTGGTGTTGAGCCATAAGTGGTTCTCCGTTAAAAAAAAGTGATCCCACATCGGGTCCAGTAATCTGGTTGATAATTCGTATTAAGCTCGTCTTACCGGCGCCATTAGGGCCGAGTAAACCAAATATTGTGTTCGAGGAAATGGATAAATCTACTTGGCTGAGTGCGGTATGATTCGCGTAGAATTTACTTACTCCTTTTATGTCCAGTATACTGTTCATTGTTACTCAAAAAAAACGCCGGCAAAAAATTACCAGCGTTCAAATATATACAATTGAATTATTCGAATTAATTAAAGAAATCCTTCATTCTGCTAAAAAAATTATTTTCATTTTCTTCCGGATTGGGAAGGAAGTTGGAAGAGGTTTTAAGCTTTTCCATCATAGTTTTTTCTTCTTTTGAAAGTTCTTTAGGTGTCCAAATATTTACCGTTACTAACAAGTCGCCAGTACCATATGCATTTATGCTTGGAAGTCCTTTTCCTTTCAAGCGTAATAGTTTTCCAGCTTGTGTACCAGGAGCGATTTTAATTTTTGCTTTTCCTTCTAGCGTTGGAATGTCAACTTGTGTTCCTAAAACGGCATCTGCAAAGTTTAAATACAAGTCATAGTATAAGCTTTGACCTTCTCTATGAAAATTATCGTGCTTAGCTTCTTCAATTACAATAATTAAATCTCCTGGAACACCGTCAAAAGGACCTTCGTTTCCTTTTCCTCGCACGGAGAGTTGCATTCCATCTTCAACCCCACCTGGAATTTCAATAGTCTCAACTACTTCTTTTCTTAATTGACCATTTTGATCGCTTCCTTTTGCTCTGCTGCTAACTGACTTGCCGCCTCCATTACAAGTTGGACAGGTAGAAGCTGTTTGCATTTGACCTAGAATAGTATTCGTTACTCGAGTAACCTGACCAGTTCCTCCGCAGGTATTGCAAGTGCTGTATTTAGTTTCTGTTGAGTTGGTAAGCTTGTTTAGCTTGATTTTTTTGGAAACTCCACTAGCTATTTCTTCCAATGTGAGCTTAACTTTTATTCTCAAGTTAGAACCTTTTACTCTTCTGGAACCGCCGCTGCGAAATCCGCCGCCACCGCCGCCGAATCCGCTACCAAAACCACCACCGCCGAATATATCACCGAATTGGCTGAATATGTCGTCCATATTCATGCCGCCGCCACCGCCGCCAAAACCTCCTCCCATGCCTTGATGTCCGAATTGATCGTATCGAGCACGTTTGTTGGGGTCGCTTAATATTTCATAGGCTTCAGCCGCTTCTTTAAAACTCTCTTCAGCTTGTTTATCATCAGGGTTTTTATCTGGATGATATTTAATCGCTAATTTTCGATAAGCTTTCTTTATTTCTTCCTTCGATGCTGACTTGGACACGCCAAGTATTTCATAAAAATCTCTTTTTGACATATTTATTCTCCTACAACAACTTTAGCATAACGAAGTACCTTTTCATTGAGCATGTAGCCTTTTTCAACTACATCAACTACCTTACCTTTAAGGTCTTTTGAGGGAGCGGGGATTTTAGTAACCGCTTCATGAAGATCTAAATCAAATGGTTGATTTTGAGCATCTATCTCTTTAATTCCTTTAATCTTTAGTATGTTATCTAGTTTAGAATAGATCAATTGAATGCCTTCTTTTATGGTACTGGCTTCATTAACCTCTGCATTGTTTTTTATCGCTCGTTCAAAATCATCGATAATTGGTAAAAAGTCTCCTAGAACCTGACCACTTGCATTAGAAATAAGTTCAAGCTTTTCTTTCGCAGTGCGTCTTCTAAAGTTTTCAAACTCTGAGTAAAGACGTAAATACCTATCGTTTAAATCTTGATACTTTTCTTCAGCAGTAGGTTCTTTTTTTTCTTCTTCGACCTCAGGCGTTTCTACTTCCGAATTAGCTTCAGTTTCCTCGTTATTTTCTACTGACGTTTCTTCAGGCTCTTCTGCCTGATTTGTCACTTTTTCTGAACTCATTTTTACTATTTTTAATCTAACCCTAGTTGAGCTATTTGTTTGCCAAACTGTATTGTTGACATTATGGCATAAAAAACCCCGATTGCTGTCGGGGTTTTTACTGTTAATTTTAACTGCTAAAGCTTTTCTACTACTTTATCTAATGCGATGTGCAGTCCTGAACCTCTTAGATTTTTTGCGATTATGATACCATTTGCATCGATTAAAAAGTTTGTAGGAATTCCTTCTACTTGATAATCTCTTGCGGCTTTATTGTTCCAAAACTGTAAATCACTTACATGGTACTCCCAACTCAATTTGTCTTGTATAATAGCTGCTTTCCATGGACCAACTGCACGGTCTAGAGAAACGCTGTAAATTTCAAAGCCTTTTGCACCTTTAAATTTTGCGTCTTTGTATTTATTGTATGCAGCAACAACATTTGGATTTTCTCTCCTACATGGTGCACACCAACTCGCCCAAAAATCAATTAGAACCACTTTGCCTTTTAAGCTACTTAGCGATATGGGTTTTCCATCGGGGTTATTCATTTTTATCTCTGGAGCTTTATCTCCAACTCTGGTTCCTAAAAGGACACCTTGTGCTGGTTTTTCAGAAAATAGTTTAGTACACGGCAATAATAAAAGAGAGCCTAGCAGTATTCCTGTTATTCCTATAAGTTGTAAAAGTTTCATGTATCTGTTTTTTAGTAGGACTCTCTCCTAACAATTTCTGCGCCAATTTTATTAAGGCGTGTATCTATGTTTTGATAACCCCTATCTATTTGTTCAATATTGTGTATTACGCTTTTTCCTTCAGCAGACATAGCAGCAATAAGCAAAGATACTCCAGCTCTAATATCGGGAGATGTCATTTCTATTGCTCTTAGCGGGTATTGACGATTCAATCCAATAACAGTTGCTCTATGTGGATCACAAAGTATGATTTGAGCACCCATGTCAATCAATTTGTCGGTAAAGAACAACCTACTTTCAAACATTTTTTGATGGATTAAAACACTTCCCTTTGCTTGGGTAGCAACCACAAGCATAATACTGATAAGGTCTGGAGTGAATCCTGGCCATGGCGCATCAGAAATGGTCATGATAGAACCATCAATAAATGTGTCTATCTCATAATTCTTTTGTGCTGGTATAATCAAATCATCATCCTTCTTGATGATAATTATCCCAAGTTTTTTAAACACTTCGGGAATAAGGCCTAAATGCTCATAACCTACACCTTTAATCGTGATTTCAGATTCAGTCATAGCCGCAAGGCCAATAATACTGCCTACTTCAATCATATCGGGCAAAATGGTGTGGTCAGTTCCACCAAGTTCCTTCACACCTTCTATGTGCAACATATTGGAGCCAATACCTGTAATTTTAGCACCCATTCTATTGAGCATATTGCAAAGTTGTTGAAGATAAGGTTCACAGGCAGCGTTGTATACTGTCGTTTTTCCCTTAGCAAAAACTGCGGCCATTACGATATTTGCAGTTCCCGTAACACTTGCCTCGTCTAGCAGCATGTAAGTACCTACTAAATTTTTAGCATTTGCGCGATATACACTTGTTTCAGGGTCATAATGAAAAGTTGCGCCAAGTTTTTCAAAACCAATAAAATGCGTATCAACTCTTCTTCTTCCAATTTTGTCTCCACCGGGCTTTGGAATATACCCTTTTCCAAATCGGCCTAGTAAAGGACCTACTAACATAATTGACCCACGCAATCCACCACCTTTTTTCATGAAATCAGGGGAGTGCAGATACTCGATGTCTATATCATCGGCTTGAAAAGAGTAAGCTTCAGGTCCTAACTTTTCAACTTTAACATTTAGGCTTCTTAATAAATCTATTAGCTTGTTCACATCAACAATGTCAGGGACATTATTAATGGTAATTTTTTCGGGAGTCATTAAAACGGCACACAGAATTTGCAGTACTTCGTTTTTTGCCCCTTGAGGCTTAAACTCGCCTTTTAATTTTTTACCGCCAGTAATTTCAAAAGAACTCATAGTAAACTATCTTTTTTTTCTTTTCGGTTTGTGATTTCTCCTTTTGCTTGGTTTTGCTCCTAAGTCTATGTTTTTGACTAACTCAGTATCATCTGGAAGAATTAAGTCACCCCCAGAAACACGTTTCAATTCTCCGATTATTTCATCATCTTGAACTGAGTCTTTATTCCACATTAGGTAAGCTTTTTTCATCATGTTGGCAATCATAACACAAAGTGCCTTCTTCTCTTCTTCGTCTTCAATTGTTTTGGCGTGCTCGATGAATTCCAAAATCAACCTTCCATAGTGCTTAAAACGTTTTTGTTCAGTTCCGTAACTTGGTTTTTCTGGTGCGCTTTTTCGTTCTTCTGGAGTAGGTTTAGGAAAAGGCGAGTCAACATCTAATTGATAATTAGACATTATGTGTAAATGATCCCAAAGCTTGTTGTTGAATTCTTCAACGTCTCTTAAACTCGGATTATACTGACCCATAACTTTTATAATTGTCTTAGCAGCAAGGTTTCGTTCAGCTTCATCTTTGATCTCTATAGCAAGATTTACCATGTTCTGAATGTGCCTTCCATACTCCGGAATTACAAGGTCAGCTCGAGTTGTATTATAGTTCATAAATTCTGTATTCAATTTAGATTCAAAAGTAATTAATCCAATTTCAATTATTCGGGTATAATTTGAAGTTTAGCGAATCGCAGCAATAACTGTTTTTCGCCTGCATTTTCAAAGTTTATAAGTGCTTTTTTATTCTCCGCTAAACCCGATAAGCCAGCTACTTTTCCTCTACCAAATCTTTGATGTAAAATGGTTTGACCAACTTCAATTAGATTACTGTCGCTCGCTGTGAAATCAGCATCAATAACCAGTTTTGAGGGTTTAAAAGTAGGTTTGTTGATTTTGCGCGTTGCTGGTTTATTTGCGGACATTGGTTTATTAGGGCTATTTAGTCCCCCTGAGAAGGAGAAGTTAGATTCAGCGTCATTTTTTGAAGAGACAGGCTGCTCTAAGAATTCCAAATCAATTTCTTGAATAAATCGACTAGGTTCACAATAGGTTAAATTGCCCCAACGGTACCTTGTATTCGCCCAAGATAAGGTTGCTTTTATTTCAGCTCGAGTTACAGCTACATAAAAGAGTCTGCGCTCTTCCTCTAGCTCAGTTCTGGAGTTTACTGATAGCTGAGATGGAAACAAGTTCTCCTCCATTCCCACAACGTAAACATAGGGGAACTCTAATCCTTTCGACGCATGAATGGTCATAAGCGAAACCACATTGGTGTCTTTTTTATTGTTATCTGCATCGGTAAGCAGAGCAATGTCCTTCATGTAATTTGAAAGACTGCGATCATCTTCATTAGTTGGAATATCAACACCTTCAGGTACTACATCGTTTTCGCTAAATTCTTTAATTGCACTCAGTAATTCTTGTATGTTTTCGTATCTAGATACACCTTCTACAGTTTTGTCTGCATAAAGTTCCTTGAGAATACCAGAAGTACTCGCAATCCTGCTTGCTAATTCATAAGCGTTTGTGTTTTCAACCATCTGACTGAAAGTCGAAATCATTTCTCGGAAAGAAAACATTTTATTAAGAACAGCACTACTAAGTTGAAGTCCATAATTTACTGGGTTTTCAAGGACACCCCAAACACTTTTGTCGTGTTGATTTGCAGCTAGGAATAGTTTATCCAGAGTAGTGTTTCCAATCCCCCTTTTTGGGTAATTAATTATTCTTTTAAGAGCCTCTTCATCGTTGGGATTAATTACCATTCTAAAATAACCCAATAAATCCTTTATTTCTTTGCGCTGGTAAAATGAAAGTCCCCCATAGATTCTATAAGGAATGTCCTTTTTTCTGAGGGCTTCTTCCATTGACCTAGATTGGGAATTCGTTCTGTAGAGAATTGCAAAATCAGAATTTGGTCGTTTTTCGTCATTTAATCTGTAGAAAATATCACTTGCTACCTCGTAGCCTTCTTCGTTGTCGCTTAACGTTTTTATGACTCTTATTTTCTCTCCAGAATCATTCGAAGTCCAAACATTTTTTTTGATCTGTTCTTGATTCTTTCGAATTATGCTGTTGGCAGCATTTACAATGTTTTGTGTCGATCGATAATTCTGCTCTAATTTAAACGTAGCAACATCGGGGTACTCTTTTTTAAAGTTTAGAATATTCTGAATGTTTGCTCCTCTAAATGAGTAAATACTTTGGGCGTCATCACCAACAACGCAAATGTTTTCGAAACGCGCGGCCAGTTTCTTTAGAATTAGGTATTGGCTATAGTTGGTATCTTGGTACTCATCGACCAAAATGTACTTGAATTTATTTTGATAGTTAAGCAGCGCTTGAGGGTGATCTCTAAACAAGACATTAGTTTTGAAAAGTAGATCGTCAAAGTCCATGGCTCCAGCTTTAAAGCACCTTTTTTCATACTGTTCATATATATATCCCAATTCCGGCTTTTTACTCTGCGCATCTTCTTTGTGTATAGTTGGATTGTTTTTGTAATTCGCAGCTGAGATTAAGTTATTCTTTGCTGCTGAAATTCGATTTAGAACCAAGTTGGGTTTATAGACTTTATCATCAAGATTTTTCTCCTTTATAATCCGCTTTAATAAACTCTTTGAGTCATCCGTATCATATATAGTGAAATTCGATGGATACCCAATTAAGTGAGCCTCGGTGCGAAGTATTCTCGCGAACACAGAGTGGAAGGTTCCCATCCATATATTTCTGGATTCCGAAGGGCCAACAATTTTCGAAATCCGCTCCTTCATTTCTTTAGCTGCCTTATTTGTAAAGGTTAGGGATAGAATAGAGAAGGAGTCGACACCAGTTCGAATCATGTGCGCAATTCGGTAAGTCAATACTCTAGTTTTACCTGAACCGGCTCCCGCTATAACCATTACTGGTCCTTTTGTATGCTCTACAGCTTTACGTTGTTCCGGGTTTAATTCGTCTAAATAACTCACTGTGCAAATCTATCAAGAGGAGGTTTAAGATGCTATTAAAATCAATCACTTTTTCCAACAAAATTTTCATTTCAAGCTTTTTGTTGTTTAAACACTATGTGGTAGTAAAAAATATTACCCACAATATCTTGAGATTATTTAATTTATAATCGCTTGATATACTGCTTTTTTAGCCCGTTATCATGCTATTGAAATTTATTGAGATTTTATTCACAATCCCTATTGAATATCTTGTAGAAAACATATACATTTGCCGCCCCGAATTTTTTTCGGAAGTGTTACGTGTTAAAATAAATTTAAAAGAAACATATGCCTACTATTCAACAATTAGTTAGAAAAGGTAGACAAAGCAAGATTAAAACAAGTAAATCCGCTGCTTTGGATTCATGCCCACAAAGACGAGGGGTTTGCGTAAGAGTTTACACTACTACGCCAAAAAAACCAAACTCTGCAATGCGTAAAGTTGCTAGAGTAAGATTGACAAACCAAAATGAGGTGAATGCCTATATCCCAGGTGAAGGTCACAACTTACAAGAGCACAGTATTGTGTTAGTAAGAGGAGGAAGAGTAAAAGATTTACCAGGTGTACGTTACCATATTGTACGTGGAGCTTTGGATACTGCCGGTGTTGAAGGTAGAACGCAAAGAAGAAGTAAGTACGGAACAAAACGTCCAAAAAAATAAGGGGTATTTATCATGAGAAAAGCAAGAGCTAAAAAGTTTGAGATAACTCCGGATCCAAGATTTGGGGAAACACTGGTTACAAGTTTTGTAAACAACTTAATGCTAGACGGAAAGAAAAGCATTTCGTTTAAAATATTTTATTCTGCAATTGACAGAGCTACTGAAAAGACTGGTGAAGATGGTTTAGAAATCTTTAAAAAAGGTCTTTCTAACGTAACTCCTCAAGTAGAAGTTAAGAGTAGAAGAGTTGGAGGGGCTACTTTCCAGATACCACAAGAAATTAGAAACAGCAGAAAGCTTTCACAAGCTATGAAGTGGATGATAATGTTTGCTCGTAAGAGAAACGGAAGATCTATGGCTGAGAAGTTATCTGATGAATTTATGGCAGCTGCACGTGAAGAAGGTGGAGCTTTCAAAAAGAAAGAAGATACACATAGAATGGCTGATGCCAATAAAGCGTTCTCACACTTTAGAGTATAATTAGTTAGAGAAATGGCAAAAAGAGATTTAATATATACGAGGAATATTGGAATTATGGCTCACGTAGATGCTGGTAAAACTACCACTACAGAGCGTATCCTTTATTACACAGGAATCAGTCACAAAATTGGTGAAGTACATGATGGTGCTGCAACAATGGACTGGATGGAGCAAGAGCAGGAAAGAGGTATTACTATTACTTCTGCTGCCACTACATGCTTTTGGAACTACAGAGATAAAGAATACAGAATTAATATTATTGATACACCGGGTCACGTTGATTTTACTGTTGAAGTAGAGCGGTCATTGCGTGTTTTAGATGGTGCAGTTGCCTTAATATGTGCTGCTTCTGGAGTTGAGCCACAATCAGAAACTGTTTGGAGACAAGCAGATAAATACGGTGTTCCTAGAATTTGTTTTGTAAACAAAATGGATAGAGCTGGAGCTGATTTCTTTCGTTGTGTTGAGGAGGTTAGAGAACGATTAGGCGGAAACCCAATTCCACTTCAGATTCCAATTGGTGCTGAAGATGAGTTTGCAGGCGTTGTTGATTTAATTAACAACAGAGGTATCGCTTGGAATGAAGAAGACCAAGGAATGACTTGGACTGAGATTCCAATTCCTGAGGATTTATTGTCTACCGTTGCTGAGTGGAGAGAGAAATTGGTTGAAGCTGTAGCAGAAACTAATGACGAATTGATGGAGAAGTTCTTTGAGGATCCAAATTCGATTACAGAGGAGGAAATGCTAGTAGCGATTCGTGAAGCAACAATTAACATGTCCATTCAGCCAGTTATGTGCGGTTCGGCGTTTAAAAATAAAGGCGTTCAAACTATGTTGGATGCTGTTATGAACTTCTTGCCTTCTCCTATGGACAAGGGCGCTGTTGAAGGTCATGATATTGATGACGAAGAAAAAATTATTAGAAGAGAGCCTAGTATTGATGAGCCTTTTTCTGCGTTAGCGTTTAAAATAGCAACCGATCCTTTTGTTGGTCGATTGTGCTTTTTTAGATGTTATTCTGGTAAATTGGATGCGGGTTCTTATATCTATAACACTAGAACTGGAAAGAAAGAACGTATTTCTAGAATTTTCCAGATGCACTCTAACAAACAAAATGCTATCGATTTTATCGAAGCAGGCGATATAGGTGCAGGTGTTGGTTTTAAAGATATTAGAACTGGAGATACATTGTGTGACGAGAAAAAACCATTGGTTCTTGAATCAATGACTTTTCCAGAGCCAGTAATTGGTGTTGCTATTGAGCCTAAAACTCAGGCAGATGTTGATAAAATGGGAATTGCTCTAGGCAAGCTGGCTGAAGAAGATCCAACGTTTAGAATTCACACTGACGAAGATTCTGGTCAAACTGTAATTAGTGGAATGGGTGAACTTCACCTTGAAGTACTAATTGAAAGAATGCGTCGTGAATTTAAAGTTGATTGTAACCAAGGTGCACCTCAAGTTGCATACAAGGAAGCTATTAAAGGAACAGTTGATCACAGAGAAGTTTATAAAAAGCAATCTGGTGGACGTGGAAAATTTGCTGATATATCTATTACATTAGGCCCTATTTCTGAAGACTCTGAAATTAAAACTGGATTAATCTTCGAAAACAAAATTAAAGGAGGTAATGTTCCTCGTGAATTTATCCCTTCAGTTGAGAAAGGATTTAAAGAAGCAATGTCAAATGGTGCTTTAGCTGGATATCCTTTGGATTCTTTGCAGGTAACATTGACAGATGGTTCTTTTCACGCTGTGGATTCGGATGCGCTTTCTTTTGAAGTCTGTGCTAAAATGGCTTATCGAAATGCATCTAAAAGTGCGTCACCGGTATTGCTTGAGCCTATAATGAAAATGGAAGTTGTTACTCCTGAAGAAAACATGGGTGATATTGTAGGTGACCTTAACAGAAGACGAGGCCAGGTACAAGGAATGGATGCTAAGAATAACTCACAAGTTATTTCAGTAATTGTACCACTTTCAGAAATGTTTGGATATGTTACGGCATTAAGAACAATGAGTTCAGGTCGAGCAACTAGTACAATGGAATTCTCACATTATGATGAAGTTCCAAAGAATATTGCAGACGAAGTAATTAAAAAAGCAAACGGAGCATCATAATATACAAATCATGGCACAAAAAATTAGAATTAAATTACGCTCTTACGATCACAACTTGGTAGATAAATCTGCAGAGAAAATCGTAAAAACTGTGAAGTCAACAGGTGCTGTAGTTAGCGGACCAATTCCACTTCCTACAAATAAGAAAATATTTACGGTGTTGAAGTCACCACACGTAAACAAAAAAGCAAGGGAGCAGTTCGAATTGAATTCGTTCAAAAGATTGTTGGATATCTATTCATCATCTTCAAAAACCGTTGATGCACTCATGAAGCTTGAATTGCCAAGTGGAGTTGAGGTAGAAATTAAAGTATAATTAGAGTTTACTCTTAATAAGTAGAAAGATGCCTGGAATAATTGGTAGAAAAATAGGAATGACAAGTGTGTTTAATGAGGAAGGTAAAAATCTTCCTTGTACTGTACTCTCTGTCGGTCCTTGTGTAGTTACGCAAGTTCGAACAGAAGAGACAGATGGATACACCGCTGTTCAAATTGGGTACGAAGAAAAGTCTGAAAAGCATACTTCCGCTGCTCTTAAAGGTCACTTTAAAAAGGCCGGAACTACTCCAAAAAAGCATGTTGAGGAATTCGATGGTTATGACCAAGAGGTTAAGGCTGGAGATGTAATTGACAGTTCAATTTTTGAAGAAGGGGAATACGTTGATGTATCAGGTGTTTCTAAAGGTAAAGGTTTTCAGGGTGTTGTAAAGCGTCATAATTTCCATGGTGTAGGTGATGCTTCGCATGGTACCAAAGATGTTGGACGTGCTCCAGGTTCTATTGGTATGGCCTCAACACCTTCAAGAGTTTTCAAAGGAATGAAAATGGGTGGTAGAACAGGAGGTGACTTGGTTAAAGTTGCAAACCTTCAAGTTCTAAAGGTTATCGCTGAAAAAAACTTGGTAGTAGTAAAAGGTGCTGTACCTGGCCCTAAAGGTTCAATTGTAAAAGTTGAGAAGTAAGATGAAACTAGATATATTAAAAATAGACGGTTCTAAAGCTTCTAAGAAAGCTGAACTAAAGGATGATATCTACGGAATTGATCCAAACGAACACGCAGTTTATCTAGACGTTAAACAGTATTTAGCAAACCAAAGACAAGGAACTTCTAAGTCTAAAGAAAGAGCTGAAATTACTGGTAGTACTAGAAAAATTAAAAAGCAAAAAGGCACAGGTACCGCTCGTGCTGGTAGTATTAAGTCGCCGTTGTTCAAAGGTGGAGGTCGTGTATTCGGTCCTAGACCAAGAACGTATGACATGAAGCTGAACAAAAAAGTTAAAGCTTTAGCAAGACGATCAGCGCTTACAACAAAAGCTCAAGCAAAAGAGATTATGGTTCTTGAAGATTTTAATTTAAAAGCTCCTAAAACGGCTGATTTAGTTAAGATAGTTAATGACCTTAAGCTTACTGGCAAAAAAGCGCTACTAGTGTTGCCTGAACTTAATAAAAATGTATATTTGTCCTCCCGAAATTTACAGGGCTTTAATTGCGTAACAACCTCAGATTTAAGTACATACGCAATTTTAAACGCTGGAAATCTCATCCTTTCGGAGGGTGCGTTGGGAAAAATTGAATCACAGTTAAGCTAATTGATATGAATATTTTACTTAAACCTGTCATTACTGAAAAAATGACTCAACAAGGCGAGGACCTAAATCGTTATGGTTTTGTTGTACCTAAAGAGGTGAATAAAATTGAGGTCAAAGCGGCTGTAGAAGAAATGTACGGAGTCTCTGTCAAGTCAATTAGCACTATGATAATGCCTTCAAAGAAAAAATCTCGATATACCAAGTCGGGAGTTATTTCAGGTAAGATAGGCTCGTACAAGAAAGCAGTGGTTACGCTGAACGAAGGTGAAATTATTGATTTCTACAGTAATATTTAAGATAAAGAAATGGCTGTAAAGAAGTTTAGACCGGTTACACCCGGACAGAGACATAAAATAGCGGGAACTTTCTCAGAAGTGACTACTGATGTTGCTGAAAAAAGTTTAATAAGAAGTATCAAACGCTCTGGTGGAAGAAATAACACTGGAAGAATGACCGCTCGATACATAGGTGGTGGTCATAAAAAATCGTATCGTGAGATCGATTTCAAGCGCGAAAAATTTGGTATTCCTGGTAAAGTTGCAACTGTTGAGTATGATCCGAATAGAACAGCTCGTATTGCACTTATTCATTATGTCGATGGAGAAAAAAGATACATTGTTGCTCCAACAGGTATAGAAGTTGGTCAAGAAATCATGAGTGGCGAAAAGGCTACTCCTGAAATCGGAAATACGTTGTTTCTTAAAGATGTTCCATTGGGAACAATTATTCATAACATCGAGTTAAGACCTGGACAAGGGGCTAAGATTGCTCGAGGTGCTGGTTGTTCTGCACAACTGAATGCTAAGGATCGTAAGTATGCGATTATAAAAATGCCTTCCGGAGAATCAAGACAAATACTACTTACCTGTTTAGCTACTATTGGTTCATGCTCGAATAGTGATCATAGTTTAGAAATTTCTGGTAAAGCTGGAAGAAGCAGATGGCAGGGTAGAAGACCTCGAACAAGAGGTGTAGCAATGAATCCAGTTGATCATCCAATGGGTGGTGGTGAAGGACGTCAGTCTGGAGGTCATCCTAGATCAAGAAACGGGATTCCTGCAAAAGGATTTAAAACAAGAGCTAAGAAAAAATCTACTAATCGTTATATCGTAACGAAAAGAAAATAATTGATAGATGAGTCGTTCACTAAAAAAACCTCCTTACGTTCATTATAAACTCGAGAAGCGAGTTTTAGAAATGCAGGATTCGACTAAGAAGTCGGTATTAAAAACTTGGTCTAGGTCTTCTATGATTACACCTGACTTTGTAGGCCTTACAATTGGTGTCCATAATGGTCGTCAGTTTATTCCGGTTTATGTAACTGAGAATATGGTTGGGCATAAATTAGGAGAGTTCTCTCCTACGAGAAGCTTTAGAGGTCATATTGGTAAAAAGGACAAGAAAAAATAATAGCGATGGGTGCTAGAAAAAGATTAAAATCAGAAGAGAGAAAAGAGGCTAATAAGTCTATTTACGCTGCTAAGCTAAATGGAAGTACTAGTTCTCCTCGGAAAATGAGATTGGTTGCTGATTTGATAAGAGGCGAAGAAGTAGTGAAAGCTGCAAATATTTTGCAATTTCACAAACAAGATGCTTCTAATAAATTAGAAACGCTATTGTGGTCAGCAGTTGCCAATTATGAAGAAAAATCAGGTTCTGATTGGGAAGGAGCAGGACTCTTCGTAAAGGAAGTAAAAGTCGATGCTGCTTCAATGTTGAAGAGAATTCAAGCAAGAGCTCAAGGTAGAGCTTATAGGGTCAGAAAAAGATCAAATCACGTAACACTTGTTCTTGGAACACAAAACCAGGAGGAAAAATAAGAATGGGACAAAAGACAAATCCAATTGCGAACAGATTAGGTTTCATCAGAGGATGGGACTCTAATTGGTATGGTGGTAGAAAATACGCTGACAAAATCGTAGAAGATTATAATATTCGTCGTTATTTAAATGCGCGTTTAAGAAAGGCAAGTGTTTCAAATATCATTATTGAAAGAACACTTAAGTTAATCACGGTTACTATCAAAACTGCAAGACCTGGTATCATTATAGGTAAGGGAGGCTCAGAAGTAGATAAGCTTAAGGAAGAGCTTAAGAAGATCACAAAAAAGGACGTTCAAATCAATATTTTTGAAATTAAGAGACCTGAACTTGATGCTCGTTTGGTTGCTGATAGTATTGCTCGACAAATTGAAGGACGTATATCTTTCCGTAGAGCTGCTAAAATGTCAATTGCAAGTACTATGAGAATGGGTTCTGAAGGCATAAAGGTGACTGTTTCTGGTAGATTGAATGGCGCTGAAATGGCAAGAACTGAACATTATAAAGACGGTAGAATTCCGTTGCATACTTTTAGAGCAGATATAGATTATGCTCTGGCAGAAGCACATACCACTTATGGTAGAATTGGTGTGAAGGTGTGGATTTGTAATGGAGAAGTTTTAGGTAAAAGAGATTTATCTCCTGTTATCGAAAACAAGAAGAAATCACCTGCTGCAGCAAGACCACAGCAGAGATCTAGAAGAAAAAGAAATTAATTAGGGACTGTTTAAGACACTATAAAGATGTTACAGCCGAGAAAAGTAAAGCATAGAAAAGTCCAAAAAGGAAGAATTAAAGGGATCGCTCATAGAGGGTCAACTTTATCTTTTGGATCTTACGGAATAAAAACAGAAGTAATGGGCAGGTTGACTTCAAGACAAATTGAAGCAGCAAGGATTGCCGTAACTCGTTACATGAAGAGAGAAGGTCAAGTTTGGATTAGAATATTTCCAGACACTCCAATAACCAACAAACCTGCAGAGGTTCGTATGGGGAAAGGTAAAGGAGCTTTGGATCATTGGGTGGCTAAAATTAAACCGGGTAGAATTTTATTCGAAATTGAAGGAGTAAAAGAAGATCAGGCTCGTGAGGCGTTGCGATTAGCAGCACAAAAACTTCCTGTTACTTGCAAGTTTGTAATGAGAAAAGATCTCGCTTAAGAATTTAGAATCATGAAACAATCTGTCATAAAAGAATTAAAGATTGAAGAACTCTTCGAGCGTTTAGAAGACGAAATGGAGTCTTTGACAAAGCTTAAAATAAATCACAAAGTTTCTCAGTTAGAAAGTCCTGTGGTTTTAAAGGATAAGCGTAAAACTATCGCTCGGTTAAATACTGAGATTACTAAAAGAAGCCTTGAGCAAACTAAATAAGGAAAGCTGTGCAAAGGAATTTAAGAAAAGAAAGAATTGGTTTAGTTACCAGTGCCGCAATGAACAAGTCAATTGTTGTAATTGTTGAGCGAAAAATGAAACATCCTATCTACGGAAAGTTCATAAAGAAGTCAAACAAATTTATGGCTCACGATGAAAAAGACGAGTGTGGTATTGGAGATACAGTAAGAATAATGGAAACTCGACCTTTGTCAAAAAGTAAGAGATGGAGACTTGCTGAAGTTATTGAAAAAGCAAAATAATTAAGTCGAAAGCTTAAGAAAATGATACAACAAGAATCAAGGTTAGAAGTAGCAGATAACTCAGGCGCAAAGCAAGTACTTTGTATTAGAGTTTTAGGCGGTACCAAAAGAAGGTATGCTTCTGTAGGTGACAAAATAGTTGTTACCGTTAAGGATGCAACTCCTGCAGGAAATATTAAAAAAGGTGCTGTTTCTACTGCAGTTATAGTTCGTACAAGAAAAGAAGTACGTCGTCAAGATGGCTCATATATACGGTTCGATAACAACGCATGCGTGTTGTTAGGAACGGCTGGTGAAATGAGAGGAACACGAATTTTCGGACCTGTCGCTAGAGAGCTTAGAGATAAGCAGTATATGAAAATTGTTTCACTTGCACCAGAAGTGCTTTAAGCTAGGTTTACAATGAAATTACACATTAAAAAAGGAGATACTGTGAAGGTTCTTGCCGGAGAATACAAAGGTAAGTCCGGTAGAGTTCTTGGAATACAGGTTGAAAAACAACGAGCTACTGTCGAAGGACTAAACATGATTAAAAAGCATGTAAAACCATCTGCAGAGAACCCAGAGGGTGGTATCGTTGAAAAAGAAGGAACAATTCACATTTCTAACTTAATGCTTACAGGTGCTGATGGAAGTGCTTCTAGAATAACTAGAGTTAAAGATGCTGAAGGAAAATCAGTTAGAAAACTTATTAAAACAGGGGAGGAGATTAAGTAATGGTACAAGTTCAACCCAGATTAATAGAGGAGTATCGCGGTAGAATAGTTTCTACTATGATGGAAAAATTTGGATATACATCTCCAATGCAAGTTCCCGTATTAGAAAAAATAGTTTTAAACCAAGGTTTAGGAAAGGCTATTTCAGATAAGAAGATTATGGAGTCTGCTTTAGAAGAAATGGCACTTATTACTGGACAAAAACCAGTGGTATGTAATTCCAAAAAGGATATCTCTAATTTCAAAGTGAGAAAAGGAATGCCAATTGGTGCGAAAGTTACTTTAAGGAATTTGAAAATGTACGAATTCCTTGATCGTTTAATTGCGCTTGCATTGCCAAGAACTCGTGACTTTAGAGGAATTAGCGCTACGGGCTTTGACGGCCGTGGAAATTACAATATGGGTGTTAAAGAACAAATTATTTTTCCAGAAATTGATATAGATAAAGTAAAAGAAATCAATGGAATGGATATCACTTTTGTAACTTCAGCTAATACTGATGAAGAAGCAAGAGCATTATTAACTGAATTCGGATTACCGTTTAAAAAGTAAGAGAGATGGCAAAAGAATCAATGAAAGCCAGAGAAAGAAAACGTGAAAGAATGGTAGCTAAATACGCTGCCAAACGAGAAGCGTTGAAAGCTGCTGGAGATTGGGAAGGGTTGCAAAAACTACCTGCTAATTCATCTTCTGTGAGATTACACAATAGATGTAAACTTACTGGTCGTCCACGAGGTTATATGAGGAATTTTGGTATTTCAAGAGTTACTTTCAGAGAAATGGCAGTACAAGGATTGATACCTGGAGTTAAAAAAGCAAGTTGGTAACAACACCATTTTAAGAATACGAAAATGAATACAGATCCAATAGCAGATTATCTTACAAGATTGCGCAATGCAATTTCCGCTGGTCACAAAGTGGTAGAGATTCCAGCTTCAAATTTGAAAAAGGAGATTACAAAAATCCTTTTTAACAAAGGGTATATTTTAAATTACAAGTTTGAGGAAGAAGGTCCTCAAGGTTCAATTAAAATTGCGCTTAAATATAGCGGCTCTGAAAAAGTACCTGCTATAAAAGAATTAAAGAGAGTTTCTACTCCAGGTTTGCGTAAGTACTCAAATTCGAAAGAATTACCACGAGTACTTAACGGTTTAGGAGTGGCTATCATTTCGACTTCACAAGGCGTTATGACAGATAAAGAAGCAAGAAAATTAAAAGTAGGTGGAGAAGTTCTTTGCCACGTTTATTAATAATTAGGTAAAACAAAAGAAATGTCACGAATAGGAAAAATGCCTATTTCAATTCCTGAAAACACCACTATCTCCTTAGAGGGAAATGCGGTGCATGTTAAGGGTCCTAAAGGTGAACTTTCGCAAGAACTTTCTGATCATGTTACTCTTGATATTCAAGAGAAACATATTGAAGTTAAGCGTAAAGATGACTCCAAAGAATCAAGAGCAAGACACGGTTTGTTTCGTTCACTGATCAATAACATGGTTATTGGTGTTAATGAAGGTTACAAGAAGGAATTGGAATTAATTGGAGTTGGATTTAGAGCAACAGCTACAGGTCAAAATTTAGAGTTAGTAATCGGATTCTCACATAACGTGTTAATCAATCTACCTGACGAAATTAAAGTTACCGCTACAGGAGAAAGAGGTCAAAACCCAACAGTTGTTTTGGAGTCTCACGATAAGCAACTTATTGGAATGGTTGCTTCTAAAATTCGGTCTCTAAGAAAGCCAGAACCTTATAAAGGCAAAGGAATTAGATATAAAGACGAATATGTTAGAAGAAAAGCTGGTAAATCAGCTGCTAAATAATAGGAATCATGGGATTATCTAAATTAGAGAGAAGAAGAAGAATTAAGAAAAGAATCAGAAAGACCATTACTGGTACTGCTGATATTCCAAGATTGTCTATTTTCAGAAGTAATACGGAGTTTTATGCTCAGGTTATTGATGATAAGTCTGGGAAAACTATTGTGGCTGCAAGTTCTTTAAATAATAAAGATGTAGCAAAAGGAACAAAGTCGGAGCGAGCTGCGGCCCTAGGAAAAGTTTTAGCGGAAAAAGCTAAAGCTGCAGGAGTAGAAAAAGTAAAGTTTGATAGAAACGGATTTTTGTATCACGGGAGAGTAAAATCATTCGCTGAAGCAGCACGAGAAACCGGACTTAATTTCTAAGAAAAATGGCAAACGCGAATATAAAGAGAGTACGATCAAGCGAAATCGAATTAAAAGATAGGCTTGTAAATATCCGAAGAGTTACTAAGGTAACAAAGGGTGGTAGAACGTTCAGTTTTTCTGCATTAGTTGTTGTAGGTGATGAAAATGGTGTTGTTGGCTTTGGAGCTGGCAAGTCAAATGAAGTTACAAGTGCAATTGCAAAGGGAATTGACGATGCTAAGAAGAACCTTGTGAAGGTTCCTATTAACAGAGGTACAATTCCTCATGCGCAAACAGGAAGGTTTAGTGGTTCTTATGTTTTTATGAAACCTGCTTCCAATGGTACCGGCGTTATTGCGGGTGGAGCTATGCGTGCTGTTTTAGAGAGTGTTGGTGTTACAGACGTTTTGGCTAAATCAAAAGGTTCATCTAACCCAACTAATGTTGTAAAGGCCACTGTTAAGGCACTTACAGAACTGAGAGATGCACATACAGTAGCAAATCATAGAGGAGTTGATTTGGACAAAGTGTTTAACGGATAAGCAATACAAAAATGGCAAAAGTTAAAATCACAAAGGTTAAGTCTGCAATCAATAGACCAAGTCGTCAAAAAAAGACCCTTGAAGCTCTTGGACTTAGAAAGATAAATCAAACTGTTGAACTAGAAGCAACCCCTCAAATCATGGGAATGATTAGAAAGGTAAGTCATATGGTTTCTACAGAGGTGAGTAAATAAAATTTGAATATCAGTAATGAAATTACATAATTTAAAACCCGCAAAAGGCGCTACTAAATCTACAAAAAGAATTGGTAGAGGCGAAGGTAGTGGTCACGGTGGAACAGCTACTAGAGGTCATAAAGGTGCAAAGTCACGATCTGGATATTCAAGAAAGATTGGTTTTGAAGGTGGTCAAATGCCACTTCAAAGACGTGTTCCTAAATTTGGATTTACGAATATCAATAGAGTTGAGTATAAAGCAGTAAATCTTTCTACACTTCAGAAGTTGGCTGATGAAAAGAAGCTAACAGAGGTGAATCAGGAAAGTTTGATGGCAAATGGCTTAGTCTCAAAGAATGATTTAGTAAAAGTTTTAGGACATGGTGACCTAAAAGCTAAAATCAAAGTAACTGTGCATGCTTATTCAAAATCTGCAAAAGAAGCTATTGAAGCTGCGGGTGGTGAGGCAAACACGCTTTAATTGATTAGAATAGAAACAGCATGAAGAGAATAATTGAAACATTCAAGAATATTTATCGAATCGAAGAACTTCGTACTCGTATTCTGAATACGCTTGGGTTCTTGTTGATTTATCGACTTGGATCCTTTGTAGTATTGCCTGGTGTTGATTCGGTTGCTCTTCAAGCAGGTGCATCGCAAGCTCAAGGTATAGCCGCATTGTTAAATATGTTTGCAGGCGGTGCTTTTAGTCGAGCTTCGGTTTTTGCATTGGGAATAATGCCTTATATATCTGCCTCTATTGTAATGCAGTTATTAGGTATAGCAATTCCTCAATTTGCAAAGCTTCAGAAAGAGGGTGAGAGCGGTAGAAAGAAAATTACGCAATGGACAAGATTATTGACGATTGCTATTTGTATGGCACAAGCTCCATCTTACATAGCTACTCAAGTACCTGCAAATGCTATAGTAATGGATACTATGTTATTCTGGGTTTCTTCTGTCGTGCTATTGGTTACGGGAACTATGTTCGTTATGTGGCTTGGTGAAAAAATTACAGATAAGGGATTAGGAAATGGTATTTCTTTATTAATCATGATTGGTATCATTGCTAATCTTCCGACTGCCATTGCATTCGAATTCCAATCTCAGATTGGTACAGGTGGCGGTGGTCTAGTTATTTTCCTTATTGAAATTGTATTCCTTCTTTTAGTAACTATTGCTACTATACTTCTGGTGCAAGGGGTGCGAAGGGTACCGGTTAACTTTGCTAAAAATGTAGTAGGAAGTCGTCAGTATGGCGGCGCTCGTCAATACGTTCCGTTGAAGGTAAATGCATCAGGAGTAATGCCCATAATTTTTGCACAAGCATTAATGTTTGTACCAATGACTATAGTTGGGTTCTCTGATTCAGACGCTTTAACTGGTCTAGCTGCGGCATTTGGTGATATAACTGGATTTTGGTATAACTTCATTTTCGCGATTTTAATTATTGCATTTACATATTTCTATACTGCAATTACGGTTAATCCAAACCAGATGGCTGATGATTTAAAAAAGAATGGTGGTTTTGTGCCAGGTATACGTCCGGGTAAGGATACAGCTGAATTTTTAGACACTATAATTTCAAGAATTACATTGCCAGGATCTTTCTTCTTGGCTTTAATTGCAATCCTTCCCGCATTTGCTATGATAGCAGGTGTAAGTACTGGTTTTTCTTACTTTTTTGGAGGAACATCATTATTGATTATGGTGGGGGTTATATTAGATACTTTACAGCAGGTTGAAAGTTATTTGTTAATGCGAGAGTATGACGGATTAATGAAATCTGGTAGAATAAGTGGTCGTTCGTCGGCCAATACGTACGGAGGTATAGCTTAATAATGGGTCAGATCTTTTTAAAGACTGACGAAGAAATTGAGACCCTTCGTGAGAGTTGTTTGCTTGTTGGAAAAACTTTAGCTGAAGTTGCTAAGTTAATTGAGCCGGGAATTTCTACTGAAAAGTTGGACTCCGTGGCAGAAGAGTTTATTAGAGATAATAATGCTGTTCCAGGATTTAAAGGATTGTATGGTTGTCCAAGCACTCTTTTAACATCGGTTAATGAAGCAGTTGTTCATGGTTTACCTAATAAAAACCCATTGAAAGATGGCGATATAGTTTCGGTAGATTGTGGAGTTTTAATGAATGGTTTTTATGGTGACTCTGCTTTTACTTTTGAAGTAGGCGAAGTGACAGTTGAAGTTAAAGAATTGCTAAATGCAACGAAGCAGTGTCTTTATTTAGGTATTGAAGCTGCTATTGTTGGAAATAGAACTGGAGACATAGGGTTTGCAGTTCAAAATTATGCTGAGTCTCAAGGCTACGGAGTGGTTAGGGAATTAGTAGGTCATGGCTTAGGAAGAAGCTTGCACGAAGGTCCAGAAGTTCCGAATTTTGGAAAAGCTGGAAAAGGTAAGCAACTGAAAAAAGGAATGACAATCGCAATCGAACCTATGATAAACATGGGTAAGAAAGGGGTGAAACAGTTAAGTGATGGATGGACAATAGTAACGATAGATGGGAAACCTTCTGCACACTTTGAACATGATATTGCAATTAAAAATGGAAAGGCGGAAATTCTTTCTAGTTTTGAAGAAATAGAAAAAGTACTAAATAAAAATAGATAATAAGTATGGCCAAACAGGCGTCGATAGAACAAGATGGTACAATTATAGAAGCTTTGTCAAATGCAATGTTTCGTGTTGAATTAGAGAACGGTCATGTTATAACGGCGCATATCTCAGGTAAAATGAGGATGCATTATATTAAAATTTTACCAGGGGATAGAGTAAAAGTTGAAATGTCACCATACGATTTAACTAAAGGAAGAATTACATTCAGATACAAATAGAAGGACTGATGAAAGTTAGAGCATCAATAAAGAAGAGAAGTGAGGATTGTAAGATCGTACGCCGTAAAGGCAAATTGTACGTGATTAATAAGAAGAATCCAAAATTTAAACAAAGACAAGGATAATAACTAGATTATGGCTAGGATTGCAGGAATAGATCTACCTAAGGATAAACGAGGAGTTATTGGACTTACCTATATTTATGGTATTGGACCAACAACAGCTGAAAAAATCCTTAATGGAAGTGGTGTGTCATTAGACACAAAAGTTATGGATTGGAATGATGACGAATTGTCAGCCATTCGAAATTACATCAATACTACTCTAAAGGTTGAAGGGGCTTTACGTTCGGAAGTACAATTAAATATCAAGCGGCTAATGGACATTGGTTGTTACCGAGGTATTCGTCATAGAAGCGGATTACCATTGCGTGGACAAAGAACCAAGAATAATAGCCGAACTCGTAAAGGGAAAAGAAAAACTATTGCAAACAAAAAGATTGCAACTAAATAGTAAATAATTATGGCTAAGTCAAGCGCAAAAAAGTTTAAAGTAAAAATTGATTCAGTTGGAGAGGCTCACGTAAAGGCTTCTTTTAATAACATCATTATTACGCTTACCAACTCACAAGGTCAAACGATTTCATGGTCTTCAGCTGGTAAAATGGGATTTAGAGGATCTAAAAAAAATACACCTTACGCTGCTCAACAGGCTGCTCAAGATTGTGCTCAAGTTGCATATGATGCAGGCTTAAGAAAGGTTAAGTTGTTTGTAAAAGGTCCTGGTTCTGGAAGAGAGTCAGCAATTCGTTCTATCCATAATTCTGGAATTCAAGTTACGGAAATTGTTGATGTTACGCCATTGCCACACAATGGTTGTAGACCTCCAAAGAGAAGAAGAGTATAATTAATTATTAATCTAGAAAGGAATTCGATTGTCGAAGGATATGCCTTAATTCATAATCCCTTTCAAAAAAAAGAAAAATGGCTAGATACAGAGGACCAAAGTCCAAAATCGCAAGAAAGTTCGCAGACCCAATTTTTGGGCCGGATAAAGCGCTAGAAAGAAAAGCATACCCTCCTGGGCAACATGGTCCAAACAAAAGGAGAAATAAGAAAAGTGAGTATGCAGTTCAACTTGCTGAAAAGCAAAAAGCAAAATATACTTACGGTATTCTTGAACGTCAATTTGAGAATTTATTTAATAAAGCGTCTCGTACAAAAGGTATTACAGGTGAAAACTTGCTAATGTTTTGTGAAGCTAGATTAGATAACACTGTCTTTAGAATGGGAATTGCTCCAACTCGACGAGGAGGAAGACAATTGGTTGGTCATAGACACATTACAGTAAACGGAAATATTGTAAATATCCCTTCATACACTCTAAGACCAGGCGATGTAGTTTCAGTTAGAGAAAAGTCGAAGTCGCTTGAAGCAATTAGAAACTCGGTAGCATCTTCAGATGTGTCTAAGTTTCCGTGGTTAGATTTTAACCGTGAGAATTTATCAGGAACATATGTACAAAACGCTCAACGATTGGATATTCCAGAGAATATCAAAGAACAATTGATAGTTGAATTGTACTCCAAGTAATCATTAACGTAATCTTTAACAATAAAACATGGCAATCTTAGATTTTCAAAAACCAGATAAAGTCATAATGATCGAATCCGACGAGAAATTTGGGCAATTCGAGTTCAGACCGTTAGAACCAGGATACGGAATTACTGTTGGTAATTCATTAAGAAGAATTTTACTTTCTTCTTTAGAAGGTTTTGCGGTAACTTCTGTAAAGATTGATGGCGTTGATCATGAATTTTCTACCATTAAAGGGGTAGCTGAAGATATTACTGAAATCATTTTGAATTTGAAACAAGTTCGTTTCAAGCAACAAATAGAAGACATTAGCAGTGAAAAAGTGAACATCAAAATTGGTGGTCAAGAGTCTTTAACTGCTGGTGACATAGGACAATATACTTCTGCTTTTCAAGTATTAAATCCAGATCAAATAATTGCAAACATGGATAAAGGCGTTCAGCTTTCTATGGAATTGACAATTAATAAGGGTCGTGGTTATGTGCCTGCTGAGGAGAATAAGGTAGATGGATCTTTAGGAACTATTCCGATTGATTCAATTTTTACTCCTATCAGAAACGTTAAGTACAGTGTAGAGAATTATAGAGTTGAGCAAAAAACTGACTACGAGAAGTTAATAATGGAAATTGAAACAGATGGTTCTGTTCATCCAAAAGAAGCTTTGAAAGAAGGTGCTAAAATCTTAATTCACCACTTTATGCTTTTCTCTGACGAGAAAATCACTTTAGACACTGAAGAAAAAGCTGCTGAAGAAGAATTTGATGAAACTTCATTGCATATGCGTCAATTGCTTAAAACTAAATTGGTTGATTTAGACCTTAGTGTTAGAGCTCTTAATTGTCTTAAGGCTGCTGAGATTGAAACTCTTGGAGATTTAGTGCAGTTTGATAAAAATGACATGCTTAAATTCAGAAACTTTGGTAAGAAGTCACTTACTGAATTGGAAGAGCTGGTAGAAGTTAAAGGATTATCTTTCGGTATGAATTTGTCTAAGTACAAATTAGATAAGGAGTAAAATTAAAGAGTAGCGAACTACGAATTTTAAGTTAAAATGAGACACAATAACAAAACAAAGAGTTTAGGTAGAAAAGCAGGACACCGTCGTGCGTTACTAGCTAACCTTGCTAGTTCTTTAATTGAACACAAAAGAATAAATACTACTCTAGCAAAAGGTAAAGTGCTTAGAACATATGTGGAGCCTCTACTTACAAGAGCTAAAACGGATACGACACATTCACGTCGTGTTGTCTTTAGTTATCTTCAAAACAAAGAGGTGGTTGCCGAATTGTTTAGAGATGTTGCACCAAAGATTGCAGATCGTCCAGGCGGTTATACACGGGTTATCAAAACAGGAACTAGAAAAGGTGATGGTGCTGAAATGTGTATGATTGAGTTGGTAGATTACAATGAAATCTATGGAGCTGAGACTAAGAAGAAAACTACAAGACGAAGAAGAAAAAAATCTGATGACACTGCAACTAAAGCTACAGAAGCAAAGGCAGCAGTAGTTGAAGACGCTGAAGTTGTAGAGGAAACTAAGGTTGAAGAGACAAAGGCTGTTGCAAAGGAAGAAACTCCAGTTGCAAAGGCTGACTCAAATGAAGAAGGAAAGGATAAAGATTAAAATTGATTCTTCATTAAAATAAAACACTTAAAAAGGATAAGGCTAATTTAGCTTTGTCCTTTTTTTTTATCAAATTTTTAAACGACGTATCTAGAATGAAGTACGAACAGAAAAAAGAAGCAGTTTTGTTGCTGGAAGATGGCACCGTTTATAAAGGTTATGCGGTTGGAGCAGTAGGAACTGCAGCTGGTGAAATAGCGTTTAATACAGGCGTATATGGTTATCAGGAAATCTTTACCGATCCATCTTATTTTGGACAAATATTGGTTTTAACCCCTTCTCATGTGGGTAACTATGGAGTTAAAGAAGATGAAGTAGAATCTTCTTCGATTAAGATTGAGGGCTTAGTGTGTAAGAAATTTTCTCAGCATCATTCTAGACCTGGAGCAAGTGATTCTTTACAAGGCTATTTTGAGAAAGACAACAAGGTAGGTATATCAGATGTAGATACGCGGGCAATAACAAGACACATTCGTTCTACCGGTGCTATGAATGCAATTATTTCCAGTGAAATTTTGGATATTGATGTACTAAAGGAAAAGTTAAAAAAAGTTCCAAAAATGGATGGTTTAGAGCTATCCTCTAAAGTATCTACTGAGGACCCATATTTCTTTGGAGACGAAAATGCGGATTTTAAAGTAGCTGTTTTAGATTATGGCGTTAAGCTAAATATACTTCGTTGTTTGGCAGATAGAGGCTGTTATTTAAAAGTATTTCCGTACAACGCATCTATAGAAAAGATTATTGAATGGTCGCCAGATGGTATAATGTTATCAAATGGCCCTGGAGACCCATCTGCAATGCCAAATGAAATAGCAACTGTGGGCGCTATAGTTGAAACACAAATACCTGTTTTTGGAATTTGTTTGGGACATCAAATTCTAGCTTTATCCCAAGGCTTAACTACCAAGAAAATGCACAACGGTCATCGTGGCGTAAATCATCCAGTTAAGAATTTAGAAACCACTAAATGTGAGGTGACTTCGCAAAATCATGGATTTGTTGTGGATTGGGATTCCGCTGAGAAGGCAAATGGAATTACTATTACACACAAACATTTAAATGATGATTCTTTAGCTGGAATTAGATTGGATAATAAAAACGCTTTTTCGGTTCAGTTTCACCCCGAATCCTCTGCAGGCCCTAATGATTCAAGATATTTGTTTGACCAATTCATTGGAAATATTAAAGAAAATAAAGCAGTAAACGCATAGAAATGAGTGTAATAGTTGATATAGTTGCCCGCCAGGTTTTAGATTCACGAGGAAATCCAACGGTAGAAGTTGATGTGATGACTGATACCGGTGCTAAAGGTAGAGCAGCGGTACCAAGTGGGGCCTCAACGGGTATCCACGAAGCAGTAGAGTTAAGAGATTCTGACAGTAAAGCTTATCTTGGAAAAGGAGTTTTAAAAGCGGTTAACAACGTAAATGAAAAGATTTTTGATGCTCTTGCGGGATTAGACGTAACTAATCAAATTGAGATAGATAAAATCATGCTTCAGTTGGATGGAACTTCAAATAAGGCAAGTCTTGGTGCAAATGCTATTTTGGGTGTGTCATTAGCTTGTGCAAAGGCTGCGGCAATGGATCACGGCATGCCTTTGTATCGATATGTTGGAGGTACAAATGCTCGAACTTTACCGGTTCCAATGATGAATATTTTAAACGGAGGCTCTCATGCTGACAATAAAATTGACTTTCAGGAATTCATGGTTATGCCTTTTGGGGCAGATACTTTTTCAGAATCACTTCGAATGGGTGTTGAAGTATTTCATGCATTGAAAGCCGAGTTGAAAAAATCGGGTTACTCAACAAATGTTGGCGATGAGGGAGGTTTTGCTCCAAATTTAGGATCCAATGAAGAGGCTATTGAGTTTGTTCTTAAAGCCATTGAAACTGCTGGATATAAACCAGGAGAAGATATTCACATTGCATTAGACCCAGCATCAAGCGAGTTTTTTAATACAAAAGAGAATTTGTACCATTTTCATAAAAGTGACGGTAGAAAATTATCATCTGAGGAAATGGCTCAGTATTGGACGGACTGGGTAAATAAATATCCCATTGTATCTATAGAAGATGGAATGGCTGAAGATGACTGGTCAGGTTGGAAATCGCTTACAGATAAAGTTGGCTCAAAATGTCAGTTAGTTGGAGACGATTTATTTGTAACAAATACAAATAGATTGCAAGAAGGAATTGATAAAGGCGTAGCAAACTCCATTTTGATAAAAGTGAATCAAATTGGTTCACTTACAGAAACAATAGAAGCCGTTAACTTAGCATCGATTAATTCATATTCCTCTGTTATGAGTCATCGATCTGGAGAAACAGAAGATACTACGATAGCGGACCTTGCGGTTGCTTTGAACACTGGGCAGATAAAAACGGGTTCTGCTTCTCGAAGTGATAGAATTGCCAAGTATAATCAGCTTTTGAGAATCGAGCAAAATTTGGGAGATATGGCTTATTTCCCTGGAAAAAATTTTAAATTTTTAAGCTAAGCTAGTATTTGTAAGTTAGCTGTTTGCGATGTATTTTCGCGATACAGCTAAACCTACACGGTTAACAGTTGTTTTTAATATAGAATTAAAAAGATCAGAAAAAAATGTCAGATAAGGCTACACTTACATACGAAGGCAAAACATACGAGTTGCCAGTTGTTGAAGGAACAGAAAACGAAAAGGGAATTGATATTAGTAAGTTGAGAGCTCTATCGGGGCTAATTACACTTGATCCTGGGTTTAAAAATACTGGTTCTACTAAAAGTGCTATCACCTATCTAGACGGAGAAAATGGGATATTAAGATACAGAGGATACTCTATCGAAGAACTTGCAGAGAATGCTTCTTTCTTAGAGGTAAGCTATTTGATTATATATGGTGAATTGCCGAATAAATCGCAATATGAATTGTTCTGTAAAGAAATTACCGAGCATACCTTGGTGCATGAAGAAATCAAAAATATTTTAGATGGGTTTCCGTCTAATGCACATCCTATGGGTGTATTGTCTTCTTTAATCTCATCTTTAACGGCATTTTACCCAGAGTCTTTAGACCCTAATCGTTCTTCAGAAGAGGTACATTTGAGCATTATTCGCATAATTGCCAAAATACCAACTTTGGCTTCATGGGCATTTAAAAATGAAATTGGACACCCAGTAAATTACCCTGATAATAACTTAGAGTATGGGTCGAATTTCCTTAAAATGATGTTTGCGATTCCTTCTGAGGTTTATAAGCCAGATCCAGTATTAGCGGATGCTTTGAATAAGCTATTAATTCTTCATGCAGATCACGAACAAAATTGTTCAACTGCTACAGTAAGAATTGTAGGATCAAGTCATGCAAGTTTGTATTCTTCGGTTTCAGCTGGTATTTCTGCTCTTTGGGGACCGCTTCACGGTGGAGCTAACCAAGCAGTTATTGAAATGTTGGAAGCAATTAGAGCTGACGGCGGTGATGTTCAGAAGTATATGGACAAAGCAAAAGATAAAGATGATCCATTCCGATTGATGGGTTTTGGTCACAGAGTTTATAAAAACTTTGATCCTAGAGCTAAGATTATTAAGAAAGCTGCCGATTCAGTATTGGCTAAATTAGGAGTGAATGATCCAGTTCTTGAAATTGCTAAGGGACTAGAAGAAGTTGCATTGAAAGATCCATATTTCGTAGAAAGAAAGCTTTATCCAAATGTAGATTTCTACTCGGGGATAATCTACAGAGCAATGGGAATACCTACTCAAATGTTTACGGTTATGTTTGCTTTAGGTCGCCTTCCTGGTTGGATATCTCAATGGAAAGAAATGAGAGAAAACAATGAGCCAATTGGACGTCCAAGACAAATATATACTGGAGCTAATGAGCGATCATTTGTGAATATTGGCGATAGAAAATAAGCTAAAAAGAAAACTATATAAAAGCTTCCTTAATTAAAATAAGGGAGCTTTTTTTTGCTCTAATCTATCGTTATATTTGCTAAGATATAACGCTTGTCTTGAAAGTAAAGGGTAGAATATGGCTTGAACACAATGACCAAATTATTTTGGGCGTTGGTCGCGTTCAATTGTTAGAACAGATAGCAATAGATGGTTCAATAAATAGTGCTTGTAAGTCTTTGAACATGTCATACAAAAAGGCCTGGAAACTTGTGGATTCTATGAATACGGTTGCTGATGAACCCCTAGTCGAAAAAGTAAGTGGGGGTAAAGGAGGAGGAGGCACCCGGGTAACCGATTTTGGAAAAGAAATGATTCAAAAATTTCGAACAGCTGAAGCAAATACTAAGCAGTTTTTTAAATCGGAATCCGAGCAATTTGACTGATGGAATTAGCCTTGTACATATTACTTCCTTTTGTGGCGTTTTTGTATGCTTCAGTTGGTCATGGAGGAGCAAGTGGGTATTTGGCACTTATGGCAATTATGGGAGTTTCAGCTATTTATATGAAGCCAACGGCACTAATTTTAAACCTTTGCGTCGCTGGAGTTGCTTTTCTGCAATTCAGAAGAATGGGCTATTTTAAGTGGAGGTTGTTTTATCCATTTATAATTACTTCAATTCCCGCTGCTTTAATTGGAGGCTACCTTAGCCTTGATGGAGAAATTTACAAGCGAATTCTAGGGGTACTATTGATTTTTGCAGTTATTAGAATGCTTTGGAGGCCAAATGTCGAAAAACAAGAAAACATCAAAATACCCATTTTTTACGGCCTCGTTTCAGGTGCATTAATTGGTTTCTTTTCGGGTTTGATTGGAATAGGGGGCGGAATTATTTTGTCACCACTTATTTTAGTGTTTGGTTGGGCCAGCGTAAAAGAAGCGGCGGCTGTTTCTGCATTGTTTATTTGGGTTAATTCCTTTGCGGGATTAATTGGGCTGTCAATTGCAGGGTTTGAGTTAGAACCAAATTATCTACTGCTAATTGTTTCAGCTGTTGCAGGAGGTCTGGGAGGTGCTTATTTTGGGGGTTCAGTTTTAAATGCAAAGAAGCTGTCCTATCTGCTTGTTGGAGTTTTAACATTGGCTTCAATTAAACTAATAATGTTCTGATGGAAATTCAAGCAGTAATATTGGCTGGAGGGAAAAGCTCTAGAATGGGAACTGATAAAGGTTTGTTAGAGATAGCAGGGAAGCCTATGGTTCAGCATTTAATTGAAACTTTGCAACCATTAGCCGCAAATAGTTGGATCTCAACGTCAAATAAAATGTACATCCAATTTGGCGTTTCATTATTAACGGACGAGTATGATTCAATAGGACCGCTGGGTGGAATTCATATTGCATTGCAAAGAGCAACAACTCCTTTTGTTTTGGTTGTTTCTGTAGATGCGCCTTTTGTGTCAAAGGAATGTATTTTAAAGCTGAAAGGAAGTTGCGAGCAGGATACCATTGTGATTTCTAGGTGCGCTGGAAAACCCTACCCTTTAATTGGCTGTTATCCGGTAACAGCTTTAAAAAAGTTGGAAGAATATATTGATCAAGGAAATAGGTCAGTATTTGGCTTTTTGGAATCACAAAAAGTAAAAGAAATTGAATTTTCTGATCAGTTAAATGACTGTTTTCGAAATATAAATACACCACAAGATTTATCAGAAGTTCAAGGATGAAAGTAAAGATTACATTTTATGGTCAAACTTTGGAGATTGTAAATTCTAGTGAGATTGAAATGGAAATTAGCGAATCGACAATGGCTTATGATATTAGAAATTCGTTAGCAGAGAAGTATCCAAAATTGTCAACTGTTGAGTTGAAACTGGCAGTAAATAATAAGATGATCGCCAATGATTTAAAGTTAAATGATGGCGATGAAATTTCAATTTTACCTCCGTTTTCTGGAGGATAATAATTATGAGTATGGAAAAGAAATTAAGAAAACCAAAACCAATTTTTAAGCAAGGAGCTATTTCAGCAGAATCTATTGGAGTGTCTATTGCAAACCACCAAACGAAAACGGAAATAGGAGCACATAATATTTTTATGGGTCAGGTGCGCGCGGATGAAATAGATGGAAAGAGAGTAATAGCAATAGAATATACAGCAAATGAAGCGTTGGCAAATGAAACTATTTTTGCAATACGAGAGCAAGCATTCGATAATTACGACCTAACCTGTATGCACATTTATCATAGTTTAGGCGAGGTAAAAGCAGGAGAAATATGCCTTTTTATTTTTGTTTCTTCACCGCGACGGGAGGCTGCAAATGAAGCATGCCGATTTATTTTAGAGGCCATTAAAAAGGAAGCTCCAATTTTTGGAAGGGAAATTTTTGAGGACAGTACACATCAATGGAAAAAGAACAGTTAGGGTGAATTAGTTAGTAGCGACGAGTTTTTAGTAACTAGTTGTTAACTGCTAACTAAATACTAATTATTAATAACTAAATAATGTTAGACATAACGCACAAATCAAATACCTTAAGAATAGCAGTAGCTCAGGCAATTGTTCAAGTTTCTAAACAAGAAACAATACAAGCAATTGAAGAAGGTACTGTGCCAAAAGGTGATGTGTTTTCTATGGCAAAAGCTGCGGGACTGCTTGGGGTAAAAAAAACATGGGAAATGATGCCCGATTGTCATCCTTTACCAATTGAGTTTACTGGTATTGAATATGCTATCGAAGGTTTAAATGTCATCATTTCTGTAACCGTAAAAACGATATATAAAACTGGGGTAGAAGTAGAAGCAATGCACGGAGCATCGATAGTTGCATTAACGTTGTACGACATGCTGAAGCCAATTGACAAAGGAGTAGAAATTAATAACATCAAACTGCTATCAAAGAAAGGTGGAAAGTCGGATTGGAAAGATAAGTTTAGAAAGGATTTAACGGCTTCAGTAATTGTTTGCAGTGATACTATATCGGCAGGACAAAAAGAAGATAGAGCAGGGCTGGCAATTTGCGAAAAGCTCAAAACTTTTGATGTGACAATTGAAAATTATTCAATAATACCCGATGAACTAAATCTAATTCAAGCTGAGGTATCCAAATCTAAAAACAAACACGATTTATTGATTTTTACAGGCGGAACGGGAATGTCTGTCCGAGATGTTACTCCAGATGCAGTTCGACCACTTCTAGATAGAGAAATGGCAGGTGTTATGGAAGCAGCTCGGTCTTATGGGCAAGAACGAACACCGTTTTCAATGCTTTCGCGCGGTGTTGCGGGAACTGCTGGAAGAACAGTAGTATTGACTTTACCAGGATCAACTAAAGGTGCGTCAGAAACTATGGACGCTTTGTTTCCGGCATTACTTCACATTTTTAAAATTATTGGCGGCGGTAGGCACGATTAAGGTTCTTCAATTTTTAAAATACTCCTTTTAAAAGTTCTATTTAATTGATCTTTTGTTGCTGCAGAAAGTGGGTTGTTTTTGATATGAATCAGTTTTAGTTTTAGGCTATAAAACTCGTTGGGAAGTTTGCTGATCTCATTGCCATTCAAATTAATTTCCTTTAGTTTTTTTAGATTTCCGATAGTGGGACTGATGTTCAGTAAACTGCAACCTTCTAAGTTTAAGTGACGTAATTTTTTTAATTCAGAGAGTTTAATAAATGGATCGTCAGATTGCAAGCTTATGCTGCTTAAGTTAAAGTCCACCAAAATGGGGTAAAGCGCAGGATTGAAACTTGCCCAATCTAATTCATTGTCGCTAACTGAAAGTTTTATCAATTTATTAAGGCGCTCATTTTCTGGAAATGAAACAAAACCTGTGTGATAGAGGGTTAAGGTTTCTAGTTGTTTTCCTTCTCTAAAAATAGCAGCATGATTTTGTATTGGATTATTATCTATGTAAAGGAACTTAAGCGTAGATGGGAAAACCTCTCCTTCGGGTATTTTTGCAATAAAATTGTAGCGTAAATAAAGTTCTTCTACTACAAAATGAAAGTTTCCCAGTTGCGGAAAAAGGATAAGTTGATTGTTGTCGAGGTTAAGTCTTTTAAGAAAAGTAAGGCTATTACGTCCAATTGAAAACTCTTTAATTCTATTATTGGCAATATCCAGCATTACCACATTCTGAAATTTATTGGGCATTATATCTACCTTCTGGATATTATTATCACTAAGAATTATGGAACGTAAGTTTGGGAACTTATACAACTGTTCTGGAAATTCGGTTAATTTTCGATTTCTTAAATCTATATTGTACACCGATTCAGGCTCGCGCAAAGCAAAACTTAAACTTGTATAAACCCTATTTTCAATAGTTTCGTCTAGTCCATTATAATAATATTGGCAACGAGCTGAATAGCTTATAGAGAGTAAAAACAGAAAACTTAGTATTCGGAAAGCAATCATAATATAAGAAGTGGTAAAGGTAAGTAAGCAAATTTTTAAAAGTGTTGGATATATCATTTTGATCCTTCTGGTTTTTTCGGCTTTACCTTATTCCAAACAAATTAGGATTGCACAGATGCCACTTAAAATTGGTGGGATTATTCCTGCTGATTTTGGAGATGTAATTATTGTTCCGGGAAGTGGCTGCAATCCAGGTCGAGGAACCGAAGAACGTTTGAATTTAGCTAGTTCTCTTTACCAAATTAAAAAGAGAAAGGTTATTCTTTCAGAAGGCACTTGTTTTCCGCATGAACGTAAGGGTTTTATTAAGCGGATGACTACCGAATGGAAAATTGATTTAGAAGATATTATTTGGGATACCTTGAGTTTGACTACTCAAGACAATATCAAGAATTCGCAGATTTTAGCTAAGGACTATGACTGCAAAAATGCGGTTGTATGCACTTCTCCATTTCATCAGATGCGCTGTGGAATATTGATGTTCAAACATTGGGTTGGTGACTTTAAAATTGCCGCAATGCCAAAGGATATGCTTGAGATGGAAAAAGAACAAGTGTATATTGATCAAAGGGGTAAAACCTTAAAAGAAGAGTATTTAAAGAGCATATATGAGCTTGTTTTCTTCTTTTCAACTGAAAAGTAAAGCAGGTTTTATTTGTTTCTTTTGCAGACAACGAGCATCATTTCTTCAAGTTAAACCTGGAGCTAATGGGCGTGTTTTTGATTAAAGAGACAACCAGTCCGTACTGCAATAAGTGGCTTTTCATGGTGTTGCAGATGTCCTTTATTTATCAGTAAAGCTTAAAACAGTTCGAGCTAACTAATTCTGAGGTTTGGGTTTGTTATGGGAGTTAGAGTTGTTTCCTGAATTATTCCCTTTGTTTTTGTTTTTAAACCACGGTTTTTTGCCTCCTTTGGCTTGCGGACGTTTTCCCTTAAAGTTTCGATTATTTCCTCCGCCACCTTTTCCTTTTTTTGAACCAATTTGAGATTTCGGGTCATATTTAGGACTTTCTCCTATTTCAGGTGGTGTGTCTAATTTGTCAAGAGTTCTTTCTATAAGTTCTTCAACATTCATCATCTTCAGTTGGTCATCTTCATTTACAAATGAAATGGCTGTACCTTTTGACTCAGCACGGGCGGTACGCCCAATTCTGTGCACATAATCTGCAGCATCATTTGGCATGTCAAAATTCATGACATGACTTAGTCCTTGAATATCAATTCCACGACTTAAGACGTCAGTAGCAACTAATATTTTGATATTACCAGCTTTAAAGTCTCTTAATCGCTCTTGACGTTCAGATTGTTCTCTTCCCGAGTGCAAACTCTTTATAGAATGCCCATCCTTAATTAATGCTCTTTCAATTTGATCAACCATCTCTTTTCGAGAGGCGAAAATGATCATGTTCTGAATGTCTTCGTTTTTTAGAATATGAGACGCAAGCGCTAGTTTGTTTGGATTGTAAACGTTATAAATAACTTGATTTACTCCTTCAGCTGGCTTGGCTATTGCCAAATTAATTTGTTCAGGTTCTTTTAGAATTTGCTTTGCAAGCACCCTGATTTGGGTTGCCATTGTAGCCGAGAACATTAAAGTTTGCCTGTTTTTGGGAGTTTTATCAATGATTTTAGTGATGTCATCAATAAACCCCATGTCTAACATACGATCTGCTTCATCAAGGACTAACATCTCTAATCCAGATAGGTCAACATAACCCAAATTCATATGGGCCATCAATCTACCAGGTGTTGCGATGATTAAATCGGCTCCTTGCTCTATTGCAGTTTTTTGCTGAGAAAAATCACCGCCTTCACCACCACCAAATACGGGAATAGAACTAATTCCTAAAAAGTATCCAATGGCTTGAACTTGCTCATCAATCTGCACGGCTAGTTCCCTAGTTGGAACTATTATTAGTGTTCTTACTTTATCATTTTTCGATTGGGTAATTTTCTCCAACATTGGAATAAGAAAGGCGGCTGTTTTTCCAGTACCTGTTTGAGCGCACCCAATAACATCTTTTCCGTCTAAAATAACTGGTATTGCTTGGTCTTGTATAGGGGTGCAATTTTCAAACCCCATATATCCGACAGCTTCTTTTAGGCTGTCAGAGATTTTTAATTCGTCAAATTTCATGTGTATTTATTAATGACTTTTTTCGTCATATAGAACTCACAAATAAAAACAATCCTTTTTAAAAGGAATGATAGTTTTTAATATGTCGTTTCATTGATGCCAAAGATGGGGTAAAATCTTTAGTAATTTCTTTTTAGCTTAAGCATATAACAAAGCAGACTAGTTAATTGCACTAACTTCTTCTGCAAATTTGAATATTAAGCTTTCAAAAACATGTTTTTATCATAGTTTTTTTGGTGAAATCAATCTTGTGTCTTTTAATTGATTCGACCTAAAATGCACTAGATTTTTCTAAATAATGACCAAAAGGGGCCTTCGAATATTAATAGTGGTTTTACTTAATATAAAAACGCTGGTTCACCACTTTTACATGCAACATCGCTGGGTTCTGCCGGCAAGATACAGGTAGATACAATGCCCGTTTTACGGTTATATTCTTCCTCAAGTTCAGTATATTCTTTTACTTTTTGCAAAAAATCCGCTACATCCAGTTCAGTGGAGTAAGCGATATACCCTTGAGGCCCCCCACAAGCTTTAGATCCATATGCGGTATACTCCCATATAGAAGAATCAGTACAAGTTTTAGAGTTTGACAAGCTGTTTATTTCCTCAAAACGCAGGTTTAACTCATAGCAAAGTGGCTCAGATTCTTCAATCACCTCCACTGGATCTTCTCGTTTACATGCAATGGAAAGAAGTAATAATCCAAAAAATAATGTTCGATACATAATGGCTATCGTTCTGCGATTTCTTTAATCTGCTCTATCATAGTGCATAAACCACTCTCGGTATGTTTTCTTTTTTCTTCAGTCGGGAAACCTTCTTGATGCCATGTGAATTTTACTTTTCCTTCTGAAAGTTGTTCAATTCGATAGGTAACAATGAAATAATTTTCAATTTTACCTTCAGTGCCTGACATACTGCTCCAGTAGTTGTATTTAAGCAATTCATTTTCCTTTACTTCAAGTACGTTGCCTTTGTCATTGTAAACATGACCTTCGTAATTGCCTTGAAAAACTATTGGGCTTCCAACTTTCCAATCAGTGTTCGTTTCGGTCCCGTACAGGTAAACCTTTATTTTTTCAGGATTTGTCATTGTGTCCCAAACTGATTCGCAAGTTGCATTAATTTCTATGCTTTGTGAGGCTTTAAGTGCGGTATTCATAGTGAGAGTTTGCGACTAATTTAAGAACAAAACGGTCACTCGACCTTATTGCGCCTTTTCAAACAATCCAGTATCGTCTAGCACATACTCTAAAATAGGTCGACATTTGTTTTTACAAGCAGGATAAAATTTCAAGTGCTCACGTTCTTTACTTTTTGGAGTATTTCCCCACCAAAATTCAGTAATAGCAATTGGTTTTAAATTGTGCTCAATAGCATATTGTAACAGCTTAGGAGCGGCACATTCTCCTGCTGCGGCTGGAGGAGAGCCTTGAACCGAATTTTCAAATATTTCCAATACGTTTTTTGTTGCTCCGTGGATGTTTGTAAATTGGTAATTCTCGAAAAGTCGCTGTTGTAGCAAATATGATTTTTGCTTTCTCCTTTCTTTAAGAACACTGATTTCCTTTAGGTCTGATGCCTTTTTGATTTCATTGCTCAGTTCTGTTAATTCAGTCATGCCCTTATTGATAAAAAAATCATCGGTAGCATCATCAAACACAGATGGAACAAATTCTTTGCAAACTACATCAATTGCTATTTTCCCAGAAACAGTTCCCAAATAGCCAAAGCTTTTGTCTGCTTTTTGAATCACCAAAACCCCAAACATTTTTCCTTTTTGGCAGCTGAAGTCGTAGTTCCATTTTGGAATTTCTGATTCAATAAAGTCTTGAAATTCTTTAGCAGCAATTTGCCCAATTTCTGGAATAAACGTCCCAAATGGGTTGTTGAGGTCTTTTGGAATTTCAAGGTTTGAAATGTCCGATTTGAAGTTAAAAACAAGTTGATGTTTCACATCGCAAAAATGGCTCAAATTCAGTTGATTATTTCCAGATATCAAATAGCGTTACACAACAGTCTCCGGAATAATATTAAAACGTAGTTGAATTTAAATACTCTAAAAATGCATCCGACCGAGATATAAATCCATTGTCTATAACGTAAAATGAAATAAATAAAAGGGCAAAACCAATCACCATTCCTTTGTAGTAACCTGGTACACCAAAGAATAAAACGGTAAGTGATAAAATTGCCAGGATTGGATAAATCTTCATTAAGGTTTTTCCTGCCTTGTTATCGTTGATGTGTTTCTCTTTTTCCAGCACTATTGCCTCAGCTTTTGATTTTTCAAATTGAGCAATGCTTTCTGCTGCGTGGGCTGGCCGAGAATATAGAATATAACTTCCGTAGCCAACCAAAGCAACGACCAAAATCCCAAACGGAATAATAGCACCGCGGAGCAGTTCGTTTTCACTTCTAATAATTCCGAAGAATGCAATAATTACCAGAATTCCAATTCCAATCATTATGCGACCTTGTAAAACTTCGTTTTTTGCCCAAGTGTTCGTGTATTCAATAAAATTCATAGCCTTTTAATTTTAGGTATTCTAGCCATAAATTTAGATGACGAATTCAGTTTGAAGATTCAATACTGTCTTTTTTGAATTTATAATCCTTATGGCAATCGTAACAATGGTACTTGCTGGAAAATATTGGAATTGGTATTCCTAGAACCACCCAAATTACTAACGAAAGTTTACCATTGAATTTTTTACCATCAATATTTCCCGAGTCACAAACTTGACATTTGATGTTAGACTCAGAATAATTTACGTTTAAGTCGTTCGAGTCTTTTAGAATTTGAATGGCCTGCTTGACATCTTGTTCTTGAACTTCTAACTTGACTCCGCCAATAGCATTGGAGTAAAAATTATGAACCTGAACCGTCAACTCATCACGCACAAAACACTCAATGCCATGAGCTTCCAGCTTGCTCCTAGAAATAGCCATTTCATGCGGGTAGCTGTATGTTGCAATGGTGATGAGTTTCATTTTGGTGAAACCACCTAATAACAATACTTATTCGCATCAATCATTTTACTAGCAATCATTTGCCTGGCCATTTTAGGATTAAAAGCTTGCACTTTGGTAAAGCGTTTTATGCCCATCAATTGCATGCGCAATTCATCGCCTTCAGCAAAAGAGTTGAGTGCGTCCTTACCCGCTTTATTGATTTTATCGGCAACGTCGTAAATGTAGGTTTGTACCATTGCAATTTGCTCCTGTACGTTTTCTTCGCCTTTTAACGTTGCCAGTTTTTCAACTCTTAGCAACACACTTTCTGCTGCATAAGTCCAAATGGCCATATCGGCTACGTTCATCAAAATCTCTTGTTCCTTGGACAAGGTCATCATCAATTTTTGAGCGGCAGAACCAGCAACCATTAACGCTGATTTTTTGAAATTCTGAACGTACTTTTTCTCTTTTTCAAACAAAGCATCACCGGGTTCAGAGAAATCGGGAATAGACATCAGTTCGTCGGCAACTTTCATGGCTGGTCCCATTAAATCCAATTCGCCTTTCATGGCTTTTTTGAGCAGCATATCTACAATCAACATACGGTTGATTTCGTTTGTGCCTTCAAATATTCTATTGATTCGTGCATCGCGGTAGGCTCTATCCATTGGGGCTTCTGCCGAATATCCCATTCCACCATAGATTTGAACGCCTTCGTCCATCACGTAATCTGTAACTTCTGAACCCAATACTTTTAAAATAGCGGCTTCGGCGGCAAACTGTTCAACACCTTTCAAGAGGGCAGAGGCATGATCCATTCCGTCTGCTTCTAGTGCTTTTATTGCATTGCCCATATCTCGTGTGCAACGATACAATGCAGATTCTAAAACGAAGGTTTGTATTGCTTGTTCGGCGATTTTGTGTCTTATGGCACCATACTTAGAAATGGATCTTCCAAATTGACTGCGCTCGTTTGCATAGTTCACCGAAATGTCAATGCCTTTTTTACAGCCACCTAGACATGCGCCTGCTAGTTTTATTCTTCCAATATTTAAAATATTCAAGGCGATTTTAAAACCTTTTCCTGGTTCTGAAAGTAGGTTTTCAACGGGTACTTTGCAATTTTCAAAAAACACCTGAACAGTAGAAGAACCTTTGATGCCCATTTTCTTTTCTTCGGCTCCAAATGAAATGCCTTCGTAACCGCGCTCTACAATAAAAGCAGAAAGATTTTCATCGTCTCCAATTTTTGCAAAAACAGTGTACACATCTGCAAAACCGCCATTGGTAATCCACATTTTTTGACCGTTGATGAGGTAATGTTTTCCGTCTTCAGTAAGTGTTGCTTTGGTCTTCCCAGAATTGGCATCAGAACCAGAGCTAGGTTCAGTCAAACAATAAGAAGCCTTCCATTCAGCCGTAGCTAATTTTGGAATGTATTTGTCTTTTTGAGCTTTGTTTCCGTAATACAGAATAGGCAAGGTTCCGATTCCTGAATGTGCTGAAAAGGCAACTGCAAAAGAATACCCGGCTCCAGTAACTTCCGTAACCAACATTCCAGTTACGAAGTCTTTTGCCATTCCACCATATTCTTCTGGAATAGATACGCTAAGCATACCCAGTTCGCCTGCTTTATCAAGCAAAGAGGGCATTAACCCTTCTTCCATAGAATCGATGCGTTCTAGATTGGGAAATACTTCTTGCTCCAAAAAATCATTACAAGTTTGAGCAATCATCAATTGTTCTTCATCCCACTCTTCAGGAATAAAAATATTTTTCGCCTCTGTTTCTTTTATTAAGAATTCTCCACCTTTTATGCTCATACTTCGCTTTTTAGGTACAACGTTTCAAGTATTACGTATTACGTTTGGTCGCTTCTGATTAGCGTAATACGTTGTACGTTTTTTCGTTGTACGCAGATTAATTAATTAGTTCGTAAACACCAGCTGCTCCTTGCCCGGTTCCTACACACATGGTAACAATGCCGTATTTCTGTTTTCTTCTTCTCATTTCATCAAACAACTGCACCGATAATTTTGCACCGGTACAACCCAATGGATGACCTAAGGCAATAGCGCCTCCGTTTACATTTACGATATCAGGATTCAATCCCAATTCTCGAATAACGGCAACGCTCTGAGAAGCAAATGCCTCGTTCAACTCTATTTGTTCAATATCATTTAAAGTGAGACCCGCTTGCTTTAATGCTTTCGGAACCGCTGCTAATGGGCCCATTCCCATAATTTTTGGTTCTACTCCAACTGGAGCATACGATGCTAATCGTGCAATCGGTTTAAGCCCAAGTTCGTTTACCATACGCTCACTCATTACGATTGCAAAGGCAGCTCCGTCACTAGTTTGAGAGGAGTTCCCTGCCGTTACGGACCCCGTTGCATTAAAGACCGGGCGTAACTTAGCCAATACTTCAGTCTTTGTATTCGGTCGAACGCCTTCGTCGGTATCTACGGTATACGTTCTAGTTTCTCTTTTTCCGTCTTTCAAGAACGTTTCTTCTACTTCAATTGGAATAATTCCATCTTTAAAGTTTCCGTTTTTTATTGCTTCTGCGGCCTTGCGATGCGAATGAAATGCAAATTCATCTTGTTCTTCTCTTGATATTTTAAAACGCTGCGCAACCTCCTCAGCTGTCAATCCCATTCCCCAATACCAGCCTGGGTTTTCTTTTCCAACTTTGTGATTTGGAACAACTCTCCAGCCACCCATAGGAATAAGGCTCATACTTTCAGCTCCTCCAGCAATAATGCAATCTGCCATTCCAGCTCGAATTTTTGCTGTTGCAATAGCAATGGTTTCCAATCCAGAACTGCAATATCTATTAACTGTCTGGCCAGGAATTTTATCGGAATCAAAACTCATAAGAGAAATCAATCGACCAACGTTTAGTCCTTGTTCAGCTTCCGGCATTGCATTACCCACGATTAAATCGTCTATTCGGTCAACTTCCAATCCAGGAACCTCAGCCATCAATCCTTTAATAACTTGAGCGGCTAAATCATCAGGGCGTAGAAATCTAAATCCACCTTTGTTTGCTTTGCCAACGGCTGATCGTTTAGCACTAACTATATAAGCATCCATATTTTTCGTATTAGGTATAACGTATAACGCACAAAGTATTACGCGTGTGGCGTTCTACTTTTGTACTGTTCTTTTTAATTTAAAAATCATGTTCATTATTTTGTTCAGCCTGTCAAGTTGCTTAACAAGGTCTTCTCGCTTAACGTATTTAAGCCGAATTGCAATTTCTAATTGAGTATCGACTTCACAACAAGAAGCAAAGGCGATTCCAAGAAACTGTTTGAATTCACCAGGATTGTTCCTTCCTGCTCCTTCTGCAATATTTGAGGGAACAGAAACGGCAGCCCTTCTAAGTTGATTGGAAAGTGCAAATTTTTCAGAATCTGGGAATGCAGAAACAATTTTATAGACTTCTTCGACCATATCCATAGCCTCCTGCCATACTCTAAGTTCCTTGTACTTGTTCATTTCTATTATTCCTATTTCTAAATTTCAGTAAGCAATTAACGTAATACGTAAGCCGTTGTAAGTAATACGTTGTAAATTAATTACGTAACACTTTTCCCGTCTTAATTATACTCTGCAATCGCTCCAAAGTTTTCCTTTCTGCGCACAACTCTAGAAAAGCTCGTCTTTCCATATCTAATAAATATTGCTCGCTTACTTGTGTTTCTTCCGATAAATCACCACCACAAAGAACCCATCCTAATTTCTCAGAAATCAATTGATCGTGTTCTGACATGTAATTTCCTGATTTCATAGAATCTGCCCCGACATAGACAATACCCAATCCTTCTTGACCCAATACCGTAATGTCTGTTCGTTTTTGAGGTTGAGTGTATCCGTTTCTAGCCAATTGCAGAGCAGATTCTTTTGCTCTTTTGAGTTGCAATTTTCTACTTACAACAATTTCATCAATGCCTTCTCTCAAGTATCCTAAATCAAATGCTTCGTATGCGGAGGTTGAAACTTTTGCTTGTCCAATCGTCAGGAACTTGTTTCTAAGCGTATTGATTTTTACATCCCCGTCTCGAAATGCATCGCTGCATCGTAATGCAAATTCTTTGCTGCCACCGCCGCCGGGAATAACTCCAACTCCAAATTCAACTAAGCCCATGTACAATTCTGCATGCGCCACTACTTTATCAGCGTGCATGCTCATTTCGCAACCGCCACCAAGTGCCAGGTTGTGAGGTGCTACAATAACAGGAATGGAAGAATGTAGCACGCGCATCATGGTATTTTGGAATGCCCGAATCGCGAAATCGAGTTCGTCGTATTCTTGCTCGACAGCCATCATGAATATCATTCCGACATTGGCACCTGCGGAGAAATTGTCACCAGTATTCGATATTACGAGTCCATCATATTCAGCTTCAGCTAAATCAATAGCTTTATTTATTCCAGCTAAAACTTCACCACCAATGGTGTTCATTTTTGTGTGGAATTCTAGGTTTATAATTCCATCTCCAATATCCGTGATGGTGGTCCCTGAATTTTTCCAAATAGTGTTTGATTCTCGAATAACATTTAGATCTAAAATCTGATCCGCACCTGGAACTAGTTTCTGAGATTTACTTGAGATATCATAAAATGACTTTGAGCCTTCAATACTTGAATAGAAAGACGTTGAGCTAGCAACTAACATTTCTTCTACCCATGGAGCAGGGGAGTAGCCTTCTGCTTTCATTTGTTTTAAAGTCGCCTCAACACCTAAAACATCCCAAGTGGCAAACGGCCCTAATTTGTAACCAAAACCTGCACAAACTGCATCATCGATTTTGTACAATTCATCTGAAATTTCAGGAATGCGATTCGATGCATATTCCAACATTGAGAAGAACATTTTGCGGTAGAATTCTCCTGCTTTATCTTTTCCTTTAAGCAGCATTGGAAGACGCTTTTTTAAGTCTTCCACAGGCTTAGTCATTTCCAGTGTAGCAAATTTTGCCCTTTGCTTAGGTTCGTATTCTAGAGTATTGAGGTTTAGAGATAGAATTTGAGACTTACCTTTATCATCCTTTACTTTCTTATAAAACCCCTGATTTGTCTTACTTCCCAACCAGCCATTTTCGACCATTTTTGAAACGTAACTCGGAATTTTGAATGTATCAATTTTTTCATCTTTTGGTGCGGCAGACTTTAAGCCATTCGCAACGTGAACTAAGGTGTCAAGTCCAACCACATCGCAGGTACGGAAAGTTGCAGACTTTGGTCGTCCAATAACAGGACCTGTAAGTTTATCAACTTCATCAACCGTAAGCCCCATTTCTTCTACAATGTGAAACAATGCCATTATGGAGAAAACACCAACACGGTTTGCAATAAAAGCCGGAGTGTCTTTGCAGAGTACTGTTTCTTTTCCTAAAAAGCGCTGTCCGTAATCCATTAGAAATTCAGTAACCTCTGGGTTGGTATAATCCGTTGGAATAATTTCTAATAAAGGTAAATAGCGAGGAGGGTTGAAAAAGTGAGTCCCACAGAAATGCTTTTTGAAATCTTCTGTGCGTCCTTCTGTCATTAAATGAATTGGAATGCCAGACGTGTTTGAAGTGATAAGCGTTCCAGGAGAGCGAACAGCTTCAATTCTCTCAAATAGAGATTTTTTAATATCTAGGTTTTCAATAATTACTTCGAGAACCCAATCGCAGTCTTTTATTTTATCTAGATCATCTGTAAAGTTACCGGTCGAAATTCTATTTGCAAATGACTTTCGATAAATAGGGGAGGGATTGCTTTTCAAAGCAAATTGAAGTGAATCGTTAACGATTCGATTTCGTACCGCCTTATCATCAATAGTTAGATCTGCTTTTTTTTCCGTGTCATTTGCTTCTTTGGGAACAATATCCATTAGAATTACTTCCAGTCCTACATTTGCGAAGTGGCAGGCAATTCTTGATCCCATTACACCGGAGCCGAGAACGGCTACTTTTTTAATTCTTCGTTTCGTCATATTGTGGTAGTGCTTCAAAGATGTTTTCGTTACTTAACACGCTATTAATTATTTCCATGACCTCAAAGAATTTTTTCTTCTGTGAAGCCGATATTTTTTTATCCAGATAATCATTAAAGTGAAGAACCGCTTCGCGCGATGCCTCACGTTTTTTTCTCCCTAATTCACTTAAACAGATATGTACTTTTCTACGATCGATTTCATTGGATTGTTTGAAAATGTACCCCTTTTTTTCCATGGACTTTAGGGTTCTGGTTAAACTTCCTGGTTCCATTCCAATTTTAGGCCCTAGTTGTGTGCTGGGCGTGCCGTTTTCTTGATCGATATTCAAGAGGACATAACCCATGGTCATGGTTAAATCATGTCTTGAAGCAATAATATTGTAATGCCTTTGCACGCCATGCCAAGACCAACGGAGAGGATAATCGAAAGTTTCTTCGGGTTTCATGCTTCCAAAGCTAACTAAATTTACTATGCGCGCATAGTAAAAATGTTAATTTTTTTATCCTTCGAAAGTGAGGGAGACCAAGAAAACTCTTGATCGAATTCGGTCAATTGGATTTGCGAATAATGTGTTGTCTTGAATAAGTTGATCACCTAAGCCCATGGATAGCTTGAATTCTGGACTGAATTTGAAATATTGCAAGAAAAAGTCAAAACCAAAACCTACTTGATAGTGATAAGTGTTTTTTGATAGTTTGATAACAATATCATCAGGATTTGATGAGTTGTTTCTTGAGTCTTCTTGGCTTACTAGGTCGTAACTGTACATGAATCCACCCAGCACGTATGCCGCAAAATTATTGTCTCTTGCACTTCTTAGTTTTAGATTTAATGGAAAATCAAGGTAGGTGCTTTCCACGGGTTTGGAAAACTTTTGATCTACTTCTCCTCTAAAAGAACGAAATTCATATTGAACGTTTCTTTGAGAAAATGACAGAGTAGGTATAAATCTTAGATTGAAGTGTGGACCCAAATGAAGGTCAGTTACGATACCTAAATTAAAGCCCAACTGAGGATCGACTTCTAATCTTTTGAGTGAATCGTTTCTGGAAAGGTCATAATCGATGGTAAAGTCTGAAGAGTTAATGCCCAACGAAAACCCAAAGTGCATAAACTTGTCATCAAATGTAGAAAGGTTACTAATTTTCGTTCTGGTATATCTATTGCGTTGAGCGAAAACAGATATGCTTGTCATTAAAACAGCAAACACAATTATATTTCTAATCGTTTTCAAACCTTTCTTAGTCTTTTTCAGCCAAATATATGCTGGCAATTCCAAACGTTAACGGGAAAGCCTTGATATTGGTATAACCAACTTTATCCATTATTTTGACAAAAGCAGCTCCGTAAGGGAATGCGTCCACAGATTCGGGCAGGTAAGTATAGGCCCGAGCGTCTTTTGAAATCAACTTTCCTATTCCTGGAAGAATATTTTTAAAATAGAAATTATATAACTGTTTTATTGGAAAGGCCTGAGGTTTACTAAACTCTATTATCGCAACAGCGCCTTTAGGTTTAAGCACTCTTCGCATATCGGATAGCCCTTTTTCTAAATCCTCAAAATTTCTTACTCCAAAAGAAACCGTTATTGCGTCAAAGGTATTGGTCTCAAATGGAAGGTTTTCAGAATCTCCGTATTGAAATGAAATCTTGTCTTGATGACCTTTCTTTTTTATTTTTTCAACTCCCACTGCTAGCATATCACGACTAATGTCGGCTCCAATGATTTTGTTAGGATTAAGAGCTAATGCTTCTAGGGCAAAATCACCCGTACCGGTAGCAATATCGAGCATTTGCTTTGGCTGATAAGGTTTTAACAATCGAATTGCTTTTTTGCGCCAAAGAATATCGATTCCCAATGATAAAATGTGATTCAGGAAATCGTATTTGTGCGCAATGTTGTCAAACATTTCGGCTACCTGTTCCTTTTTGGTAGTATCTGTTTTTTTATAGGGCGTTACTTGTGACATTATTTGTTTTTAAATGATAGACAAAGTTTCGTCCAACAAGTTTTGTTTATCGATAGAAACTACACCAGTATTTTCGCACACCAATCCGCCTGCAAGGTTTGAAACTTGTGCTAGAATTGAAGTGTTCAATTTTGCAGCTAAACACAAAGTAGCAACTGCAATAACAGTGTCTCCAGCACCACTAACATCTGAGATGTTTCTGATATGTGCTGGAAAGGTTTTATTGCTTTTTCTGTCTGAGATAAAGACGCCTTTTTCGGATAAGGTTATCAATGATATTTCATGATTTAGTTTGGATCTTAGTTGCACATCAGCTTCAAGAATGGCATTATGTTCTTTTGGGATTTTGATGCCAAGGCCATCTCCTAGCTCTTTAAAATTTGGCTTAAACAACGTGACATTTTTATAGTCTAAGAAACGTTCTCTTTTTGGGTCAACAGCAATAGGAATTTTAATTTTATTGCCCAACTTAACCACTCGTTGAATTAGTCCGCTGGTTATGCTGCCCTTATCGTAATCTTCAAAAATTATCGCAGAAATATTTTCTGTTTCGATTAAATTTTTAATTCGAGAGAACAGGGTGTCTTCATCAGCTTTAAGCAAAGGCTCGATAATTTCTTCATCTACACGAGCAATTTGCCTACCTCCACTTATTATTCTTGTTTTAACGGTTGTCACTCTATGCAGAGACTGCACGATACCGGCATTATCCAAACCATCATTCACCATCAGGTCATTAAACTGCTCACCCGGCGAATCGTTTCCTATCACAGAGCATAAAATTGGTTTAGCGCCCATAGATTTTATGTTTCTGGCTACATTGGCTGCACCTCCAAGACGATATTCTCTTTTTTCAACATCAACCACTGGCACGGGTGCTTCTGGTGACATTCTATTCACTGTTCCATATACATATGCATCTATCATGGCATCGCCAATAATAAGCACTGTCATGTGGTTGAATGACTCAAAAGCATTTTTGATTTTTTTATTCATGGATGTTCAGTGAAGTTTATCTAAAGCCTTTTTGATGCGATTTCCGGCTTCAATTAAATCTTTCTCAGATGTAGCATAAGATAAGCGGATACATTCTGGGTTTCCAAATGCACTTCCTGTAACTAGCGCAACTCTTGCATCCTCTAATAGATACATGCAAAGGTCATCTGCGTTTTTTAGGATTTTCCCATTTACCTGTTTGCCAAAGAAGTATTGTACGTCTGGAAATAGATAAAATGCTCCCGTTGGTGCGTTGCATCTCATGCCTTTTATACTTCCAAGTTTTTCAAGCATTAAATCCCTGCGTTTTAGAAAAATATTTTTCATTTCATCAACAACAGATGGATTAGCTTCAACGGCAGCTTGAGCAGCTTTTTGAGCAATGGAAGAAGGGGCCGATGTTATTTGTCCTTGCATTTTTGCAACGGCTTTTGCAATCCACAATGGAGCTCCGATATAACCTATTCTCCATCCAGTCATTGCGAATCCTTTAGAAACACCATTAACTGTAATTACTTGGTTGTACAGGTCCTTAAAGCTCGCGATTGAAAAGTGGTCTTCTCCGAAGTTTATGAGTTCGTATATTTCATCTGCTATTACAAAAACACCTGGGTGATTAACCAGTACGTTTTTTAACGATTCAAGTTCATCTTTGCTGTATACCGAACCACTAGGGTTGCAAGGTGAGCTGAACATTAGCATTTTGGTTTTTTCGGTAATCGCTTTTTCCAGCTGATCGGCTGTGATTTTAAAGTCGGTTTCTACATTTGCATTAATAAATACAGGCACTCCTCCTGCCAATTTTATTATTTCTACATAACTCACCCAATATGGTGTGGGCACAAGAACTTCGTCTCCATCATTAACCAAGCTTAGTAATACGTTCGCTAGGGATTGTTTTGCTCCATTAGAAACCACAATTTGTTCTGGTGCATAATCCAGATTATTATCTCTTTTGAACTTATTTGATATCGCTGTTAGTACCTCACGATATCCTGAAACAGGCGGATAATGCGTATAATTTTCATCAATAGCTTTTTTTGCAGCCTCTTTAATGAAGTCTGGAGTATTAAAATCTGGCTCTCCAAGGCTGAGACTAATTACATCAATACCCTGTGCCTTCAACTCTCTACTCTTAGCTGCCATGGCAAGCGTTTGCGATTCTGAGAGTGATTTTATTCGATTCGAAAGATACTTTTCCATAAGTTTAAATCAACTCACAAAGCTATATATTTCCAATTGTTGAAACTTGCAAAATACAAGCTCTTGGTTCAATCATTTTACGATATTTGACATTCTAAATTTGAACCTATGGATTTTTTGCTTGAAATACTAAAAATTACTATTCCTGGACTTATTGTTTTTGCCACATCTTACTACGTCTTAAAGCAAGTAATGGAGGGTCAGTTTAAGCGCAGAGAATTAGAGCTAAGAAGAGCAGAAAAACAATCTTTTACTCCAAATAAGATAAATGCGTATGAGCGTCTTACCCTATTTCTTGAAAGAATTCATCCTGCTGATATGGTTTTGCGCGTTCATCAAAAGGGAATGAAAGGAAGAACATTCCAGCAAGAACTCATAAAAACTATAAGGACGGAATATCAGCATAATTTGACACAGCAATTGTATGTATCAAACACAGCTTGGCATTTGGTTAAAACAGCCAAAGAAGAAACCATAAAAATGGTAAATGTTTCTGCTGCAAAAATGCCAGACGAGGCATCAGGAATTGATTTGAGTAATATGATTTTTCAACTGTTGAGTCAAATTGAAAAGAATCCAGTGGATTTAGCCAAAGAATATTTGAAGCAAGAGTTGCGAAAAGCTATTTGAAATAAAAATCGGTTAGCAGGTCAGCTGCAATAAAAGGGTCGAGTTTTCCATTTTCTACAAGCTTCTCCGTTTCAGCAAGTTTTTTCTTAAAACTGTCATTTTGCTCTATTCTTTGGGTGAGTTGTTCTGATAAACTTTGTTTGAACCAATTTACAGCCTGTAACTTTCGGTTTTGCTCAAAAAAATTATTGAGCTTTATGTGTTCGATATATTGATTGCATTTGGTCCAAATTTTATCTATTCCTTCATTATTTAATGCGCTCATGGTGTCGACAGTAGAAGTCCAACCTGATTTTCCAAGTGGAAAGTAATGCAGTGCCTGTTGAAGCTGGTTAGCGGCGACTTTAGCATTTTGGGAATTATTCCCGTCAGCCTTATTGACAACTAGAATATCAGCCATCTCCATTATTCCGCGTTTAATACCTTGAATTTCATCACCGGCATTAGATAATAATAACATTAGAAATACATCGACCATAGAATGAACCTTAGTTTCAGATTGGCCGACACCTACGGTTTCGATAAGAATTAAATCGTAACCAGCTGCTTCGCACAATAAAACACTTTCTCTTGTTGCCCTAGCAACGCCTCCAAGTGCACCTGAGGTAGGCGAGGGGCGAATGTAAGCGTCACTATGCGCACTCAACTGATCCATTCGAGTTTTATCTCCTAAAAGACTTCCCTTCGAAATTTCACTACTAGGGTCTATAGCTAAAACACATACTTTTTTTCCTTTGGAAATAGCATGTAATCCAAATGACTCTATGAAGGTTGATTTTCCTACTCCAGGCACTCCTGTTATGCCAATTCGAATTGATTTTCTAGAAAAGGGCGTTGCTAATTGTACTAGCTCTTTAGCGATTTTCCGATGTTCAGTTTTAGTACTTTCAACTAATGTTAAAGATTTACTGAGCCATTCTCTTTTACCTGCAATAAGGTGTTTGAAAATCCCTGGAGCGTCGAGAAGTTCTCGCTTTTTTATCTTTATGTTAGGTCTAACTGCCATTTTAACGCAGTCTTTGGTCAAAAGCAATTATTGGAGTTTCGCAATCTCCCGATTTTAGGTCACTAATTTTTCCTGTGTACGTTGCATTTACTCTCAGTTTGTTTTGAGATAATTTTTCTCTGGTAATTTCAAAGTTTCTCAATTTGCCAAGGTCCTGCTCTTTTTCACTTACACTTCCTGCATCAAACATCAGTTTAACCGAAAAAAGAGAGTCTCCTTGAGTGTTTAATTTGTCAAAAGAAATACCGGTCACAGTTGCTGAGAATTTCCGAACATGCCAGTCACAAGGGCCATTCACGTCTGCATTGCTGCAGCTTAGTAAAAATGCAGAGAAAAAAGCTAGATAAATCTTTTTCATAAAATTGAAGTTCGCATTAAGTTCAATCAAACCTACAAAATATGACAAATAAACAAAGCTCTAGTTTTGATTCATTGAATATTCGGTTGACTTATTATTCCTTAACGAATTGACAGAATTTTGACATACAAATAATACTAGTCTAGAATTACATTTGCATTTTAAACTAAGAAGTACAAAATGGAAGTAAAAGAACATCACAAGTGTATTATTGTTGGTAGCGGCCCAGCGGGTTATACTGCAGCTATATATGCAGCAAGAGCAGACATGAAACCAGTTATGATAATGGGAATGCAGCCAGGGGGTCAGCTAATGGATACCACAGAGGTGGATAATTTTCCTGGCTACCCAGAAGGAATTACGGGTCCGGTTATGATGGAGGAGTTCAAAACACAAGCAGAACGTTTTGATACTGATGTAAGAAGTGGCTTTGTAACTAAAGTTGACTTTTCTGGACCTGTGCATAAAGTGCAAGTCGATAACCAAGATTGGCTTTCGTCTGATTCAATAATTATTTCAACAGGCGCTTCAGCAAAGTGGTTGGGCTTAGAATCTGAGTTAAGGTTGAGAGACTTGGGAGGAGGAGTTTCTGCTTGTGCAGTTTGTGATGGATTCTTTTATAAAGGAAAAGACGTAGCAATAGTTGGGGCTGGTGATACAGCTGCAGAGGAAGCAACGTATTTAGCTAAACTTTGCAAGAAAGTATATATGATCGTTCGAAAAGACCATTTTAGAGCGTCAAAAGCAATGCAACATCGAGTTGAAAATGCAGCGAATATAGAGGTATTGTTTAATTCGGAAACCGAGGAAGTTTTAGGTGATCAGGTGGTAGAAGGAGTAAGGGTGATAAACAATCAAACAAAAGACAAAAGAGACCTTAAAGTAGACGGTTTTTTTGTTGCAATTGGGCATAAACCGAATACGGGCATTTTTAAAGATTACTTAGAAATGGATGAGGTAGGTTACTTGAAGGTGATTCCAGGAACATCAAAAACTAAAGTCAAAGGAGTTTTTGTAGGTGGAGATGCTGCAGATAAAGTGTACCGTCAAGCAGTAACTGCTGCAGGAACTGGCTGTATGGCTGCCCTAGATGCTGAACGTTACCTTGCAGATATTGGAGTGCATTAACAAACTCTGAATAAGAATTATCAAAGCGGCCAACGGCCGCTTTTTTTTTAACGTATATATTATTGGTAAAGTGCACCATGTCATTTTGATAAGGTGTAACATATTTCGCTAAATTTGGCGAAATCTAGCTTTTATGCACTCAAGATGAAGAACTTATATTTATTGATCATTTCTACATTAGTTGCTTTTAGTGCTAATGCCCAATTAAGCGGTACTTACACCATTGGAGGTACTTCTCCAAATTATTCCACAGTTACTCAGGCTGTAGATAGTTTAAATAAAAAAGGAGTCAATGGAGCGGTTGTTTTTCGTATCCGTTCAGGCAATTATAATGCTCAGTTTACTATAGGGAATGTTAATGGTGCTTCAGCAACTAATACCATAACCTTTAAACCCGATACTGGAAATGCAACGACACCAATAATTCAGTTTAATAACTCAACTGCCGCCGATAACTATGTCATAAGGTTAAAGTCGGCCAAGTACGTAAGCTTTGATTCTCTCACAATAGCAAATGTTACGTCCAATCAATACGCAACTGTAATTGCTTTCAATGACACTTGCGAGTATATTTCTTTTACCAATAATACAATTCGAGGATCTTCTCGTTACAATACAACCATAACCACAACACTAATATGGGATGAGCGGGGAACAAATCAAAACTCTCATAATGTAACGTTTGAAAATAATGAAATACTAAATGGGGCTTACTCATTTTATATTTATGGAGCAAGCTCCTCAGTCACATTGCAGCAAGATAAATGGGTAATTAAGAATAACCGAATTTTAGGTTACGGCTATTATGCTATTTACTCTTATTACAATAAAAACATGGAAATAGTAAACAATACCATCACATCGGGTACTAATGTTTACTTTTTTGCTAGAACTATTTTCATGTATTTTAATGGTACACCCACCGTTACAGGTAACACTATTTTTAATGGTGCAAATGGTTATGGTTATGGACTTTATATGCAAAACTGTTTTGGTTTATCGAACAATAGAAACGATGTTTCAAACAACAGTATTCTTGTAACTGGAGCACAGTACGGTATGTACCTTGCTGGGTGTAATTTTAGTGATTTTTACTTTAACACTGTTAGAATAAACGGAGGAACATCTACTGCCACAACTACGGCATACTTAAACTTAAATTCTACCTCTAATTTTAAGAATAATATTCTTGTAAATATGAGTAATACTTTAGTGATGAATAGTTTAGGTTCATCATTGCAACCCGATTACAATAATTACTTTTCTCCGGTAAAGGCTGCCCAAGTTGTTGGAGCAAACTCCATGTCAGTTGATCCGATGTTTGTATCTGCAACCGACTTGCATATTCAGAATGTTCAATTGAATGCAAAGGCACTTACGATAACTGGCATTACTACCGATATAGATGGCGAAACAAGAAACTCTTCAACAGATATAGGTGCTGATGAATTCGACCCCGACTCGTTAGATGCTTCGGCATTGGACTTGAAAAGTGTTTACTGTTCTGGTTTAAATAACATTGATTTTACAGTATTGAATTTTGGTTTGGATACTATTAAGTCAATGCGAATTAGGCTTGGAATCAGCGTGAATGGCAGGCCTTTTCAATATCAAAATGTAAGCTATAATTCTAGCTTGGCATCGGGAGCAACAGCTTTAGTTAACTTGCGGAATTATAATTTTATCTCTGATACCAACTATAGATTGACTGCCAGGATTGATTCAATTAACGGTATTCCTGATACAGTATTAACCAATAATTCTCTAACAACTCCAACATTCGGAACAGCAATAAGTGGTACTTACACAATTGGTGGTTCCAATCCTGATTTTACAGATTTCAGATCGGCAGTTTCAAGATTAACGTCCTCTGGTATTTGTGGGCCAACCACCTTTAAAGTGCGACAAGGATTATACAATCAAAATTTGCTTTTTACTGCAATAAGAGGAGTATCGATATCTGATACTATTGTATTTGAGGCAGATACAGGAACTACTTCAAAGCCAGTTCTGTATACAACTACTGGAACTACGGTTAGTTTTAATGGAAACCAAGGAATTACTTTCCGAAATATTGCAATACATAATAACAACACCAATGGTACAGTGGTAGGTTTTATTAATAAAAACCGCTTAATAAGAATTGATAGTTGTGATTTAAGAGCGGATACTACCAATAGACCAGGCTTTAACAGCAGAAACATCATGAATAATAGAAGTAATTCTCTGTCTGGGTTAGAAGTGTTAAATTCGGATATAAGAGGTGGTTATTATTCTATTTATCTATATGGCACAAGTACACAGGATTTAGATAGTAATGTTTTGTTTAGGAATAATAGAATTCACGATTGGTTCAATTTTGGAATTTATAGTTGGTATCAAACTGGGGCAAAATTTATAGGAAATTTAATTGAAGATAAGGACGTGTATTCTTTTAGATACGGTTACTACGCTTATTACAATTACGATTCAGAATTCAGTTACAACAAATTATACCTATCACACACCACAAGTGGTTATGGGGTGTATTTATTTTCGTTTGCGGGTACAACTACAACTCAAAGAGGAAAATTTAATAATAACTTTTTAAGCGCTTACTACGAAAATTCTGGAATTCAGGATTTGTTATATGCAAGGTCATCTAGAAACGCAGATTTCTATTTTAATAGTTTTTACCTCGATGTGAACAATGCAAATTCCAATGCGGTAGAGATGAGTTTCCCTTCAAACGTAAATTTTAGAAATAATAATATTCATGCGGATGCTCCTGGAATAGCCTATAATAGAACGGGTACATTTATTTCAACTCACAATAATATTTTCGCACCAGGAGGAACAGCATCTAATGTTGCGCTAGGTTCAAGTGAAGTTAGTATCTCTCCATTTTATAAATCAAAAGAAGACTTGCATGTAAAATCAATATTTCTAAACAATAGAGGCATTCGAATAAGTGGTGTCACTGATGATATTGATTATGAAACTAGAGCTACCGTTCCTGATATTGGGGCTGATGAGTTCGATATAGATTCGAACGATGTTGGAGTTGTTGCTGTTGTTGCTCCAACCCCCGGTAAATGTGGAACGGATTCACAATTGGTAAGGGTGTTGGTTTTAAATAATGGAATTAATTCACAAACCACTTTTCCAGTAACTGTTCAAGTAACAGGCTCAGTAACGGCTAACCTTACAGGTACTTATTCAGGAACTTTAGGTTCCGCAAAGTACGATACCGTTGATGTTGGGTATATAAATACTAAGTCAGGTGGAAGATTAAATATAAGGGTTTGGTCGGCCTTAGTTGGTGATACTTACAGGGATAACGATACGCTTTTTGAGGAAGGAATTAAAATTGATCAAATACCTACAGTTCCGAGTATAACAACTCCAATTGTTGTTTGCGAAGGAATCGATTCAACAATTGTTAGCGGTTCAAGTGCAAAAAGAATAGAGTGGTATGATGCTGTTTCAAATGGAAATTTGTTGCATGTAGGAGATAGCTTTAGAGTTAATATTACCAAAAGCGATACCTTTTATGTGAATGCCTCTGACGATTATGTTTCTGCCTTAGGAGAAATTTCTCCGTATACTAATTCTAATAATATAACTGAGCTTAGAACCTTTAATCAAGGTGTCCGGTTTGATATTTTGAGGCCTACAGTTATTGATTCAGTCACTGTGCATCCTTCAGATTCAGGAACGCTAATGATAACAATAAGGGATAAAGACAATAACTTGGTGGGAACAAAATCATTTACAGTTGTGCCACAAGGTGGAAGTAAAGTCGCACTGGGTATATCTGTTCTCCCTGGGGTTGATTACCGTATGAGTGCTTCAGGTTCTGCATTCGGGAAGACGGCAGGCCAATTTGGCTTGGAATACAATAGAGGTTCAAGATACCCATATAGAGACTCTGATACAAGTATGATTATAACAGGAGATATCAATGGAAACACTTTTGCTTATTACTTCTTTTATGATATAAAAATTTCTGTTCAAGGCTGCGATGCTGGTGTGGGAATGATTCCAGTTAGTGTGCGCCCAACAACTACGTTGAATTTAGGTAATGATACAGGTTATTGTGTTGGAACTTCGATTAATATGGTTGCTAATGCGAGGATCACAGGTGCTTCCTCATACAGATGGGATAACAATAGCAATTCAGCGACAAGAAACCTTACTACGCGAGGAACTTATTCAGTCACTGTTACTGCAAATAATGGTTGCGTAGTTAGTGATACAATTAAAGTAGAAGAAATCCCTCAACCTTCTATGTCATGGATAGACAGAAGGTATTGTGATAATATTGGAAATGTTAAATTGTTTTCTGGAGTTAAATTTGGTGGAACCTATGCGGGACCGGGTATCATAAATGGAACTCATTTTAACACCTCATTAGGTGCAGGAACATATAATCTAAATTATACCTATTCGGATGGAATGGGCTGTTTTGGTCAAACTTCAGGTGCGGTTTTTATAGACCCTGCTCCAACAGCTTCTTTACCGAGTATAGCCGCGGTTTGTCAAAGTAGAACTTCAATAAACTTACCCAATGGAGCACCTACTCCTGGATATTATTTCGACGACGAAGGCTTAACAAATGCAGCTACTTATACACCAAAGTTCTCTGGTTTGGATACTGTATATTATGTAGGGTTTAGTTCAAATGGTTGCAAAGACACAGCAAGTTCAACAATTAGTGTTACTCCAGCGCCACAACCAGTTTTAACATCAAAAGATACGGCTTGTGAAAATGAGACTGCAATAACGATTAATACTTCTATACCAGGTGGTGTTTTTAGTGGAACTGGAGTAAGTGGAGGTTCATTTGACCCTTCAATAACAGGACCAGGTAAGCATAATGTTTATTATGAAGCTTGGAATACTCAAGGTTGTACTACGAAAGTTGGGAAGGTAATAGTTGTTTTAGAAAAGCCAAATTTGGTGTTTAACCCATTGCTTGATGTTTGTGAAAAAACAGGAACTTATTCAATAGTAAAAGGTATTCCGTCCAGCGGAACTTTATCGGGAAATTTTGTAGATGTGGTTACAAGTACCTTTGATGTTGATGCAGCAGGTGTTGGGTCTTTTCCA